>OBUV01000010.1_pt1 | contig 257419 bp, 246 predicted proteins | sample 1475971 | NCBI WGS metagenome assembly OBUV01 (sample SAMEA2579962, study PRJEB22360) | human gut metagenome | biome: human gut; feature: human-associated habitat; material: faeces | place: Denmark | collected 2008/2010
GGTTATAAACCGCCCCCCCTCCAACACACCCACGGCTTCCCCAGCCGCTCGGGCTGCTGCCAGTTCAGATCGAATCACTTCAGACGCAGTAACGCTGCCGCCAGGGCTATTAACACGCAGAACAATCGCTTTCACTTTCGGGTCAAGACGAGCGTCGCGGATTTGCGCTGCGGTTGTGTCGCCGCCAACATTACCCTGGGTTTCTTCGCCATCCATAATTGCGCCATTTGCGAAGACGACACCGATGCTGTCGCCGGTATCTGCCGGAGTTTTCAAAGCATAATCGTAATAACTGATGGCGCGATAATTTTTATCCGCCTTACTCCAGCCGAACTCTTTGGTCAGGGCTTTTTCGATTTCGGCACTTGATGCCAGTGCATCGACCAGTTTGTTATCCAGCGCGTACTTCGCGGTATCGCCACCGGTTTTGGTTAAGCCATCAAGCACCCCTTGTGCGCCAGGGAATACTTGCTGGGCGGTGATCTGACGATTAGCAGCCACAGTGTTGAGATAGTTTTGCCACAGCTCACCAATCCAGCGGCTGTCAGCCTCGCGGGCTGCCGGTGACATATCATCACGAATAAACGGCTCAACGGCAGATTTATACGTACCGACGCGGAACACATGGGTGGAAACTTTTAACTTATCCAACAATGACTTGTAATACAGTCCGTTGGTCGCAAAACCATGCAGATCAACCACGCCTTGTGGTGATAGCCAGATTTTGTTGGCAAAACTGGCAAGATAATATTGCCCCTGGCTGTAGTTCTCGCCAATGGCATAAACCGGTTTGCCGCTGTCACGAAACTCTTTCAGGGCTTTACCAATGTACTGCATGGAAGGCTGATCGCCGCCCGCGAAGTTTTTCAGATCCATCACGATACCGGTGATGTTCCGGTCATCTTTTGCCTGGCGAATGGTGTTTACAATGTCAAACAGTGAGTTTTCCTGCAAACGATCAGAACTGGCACCAAGTAACTGACGGCTCAGCTTGCTAAACCGCTGCGAACTGTCAGGCTTATCGACGATCACGCCGGAGATATCGAGCAGCAACGCGCCACGACTGGCGGTTTCTTTGCTATCGCTACCACTGACCTGCATCCAGATACCCACGACAACAAGCACGAGAAAAATAAAAAACAGGTTAAGTACCATTTCACGGACAAAATTCAGTAGACGCCACGTCCATTTAAAAAATCCGGCAATAAGTCGCCAAAGGGTTCGCATGTATTCTCCCAGACTAAAAGTTACACCTGTCGCAGGTGCAATAGATGTGGTTATCGTAATGACCCAACCGGCACTTGTCAGCAGGAATCGCGGCCTGTGCTGTAACAAAATCCACTCTCGTGTTAATTTTGTGAATAAACATCATGACAGGAGTTAATCAAATGGATGCACTCGAACTATTGATCAATCGCCGTAGCGCCTCCCGCCTGGCGGAACCCGCACCAACAGGTGAGCAACTGCAAAACATCCTGCGTGCGGGGATGCGTGCGCCGGACCATAAGTCCATGCAACCGTGGCATTTTTTTGTGATTGAGGGGGAAGGGCGCGAACGTTTCAGCGCCGTTCTGGAACAGGGCGCAGTTGCTGCGGGGAGTGATGAGAAAGCGATCGACAAAGCCCGTAATGCGCCGTTCCGCGCGCCACTTATCATAACGGTGGTGGCGAAATGCGAAGAAAATCATAAAGTCCCGCGCTGGGAACAGGAAATGTCTGCCGGTTGCGCGGTCATGGCAATGCAAATGGCTGCGGTTGCCCAGGGCTTTGGCGGGATCTGGCGTAGTGGGGCGTTAACCGAAAGCCCGGTGGTACGTGATGCATTCGGTTGTCGGGAGCAGGATAAAATCGTCGGGTTTCTCTACCTCGGCACACCGCAGTTGAAAGCGTCAACGTCAATTAACGTTCCGGACCCGACACCGTTTGTGACTTATTTCTGATAATTGCGGTGAAACTGAGTGGATTGTGAGCAAAGACGCAGGAATTCAGACACTCTCACTTATCACTTCACGGAATGAGGGTTACCATACCCGGATTGCATTGACAGGAGATGTCCATGAGCGAGAACTCGATTCGTTTGACCCAATACAGCCACGGAGCTGGTTGCGGCTGTAAAATTTCCCCAAAAGTGTTGGAAACCATCCTGCACAGTGAGCAGGCGAAGTTTGTTGATCCGAATTTGCTTGTGGGTAACGAAACCCGCGACGACGCGGCGGTGTACGATCTGGGCAATGGCACCAGCGTCATCAGCACCACCGACTTCTTTATGCCGATTGTTGATAATCCTTTCGATTTTGGTCGCATTGCGGCGACTAACGCCATCAGCGATATTTTTGCGATGGGCGGCAAACCGATTATGGCAATTGCGATCCTCGGCTGGCCGATTAACAAACTGTCCCCGGAAATTGCCCGTGAAGTGACCGAAGGTGGCCGTTATGCATGCCGTCAGGCGGGTATCGCGCTGGCCGGTGGTCACTCCATCGACGCGCCGGAACCGATTTTTGGTCTGGCGGTGACGGGGATCGTACCGACTGAACGGGTGAAGAAAAACAGTACCGCACAAGCGGGATGTAAACTGTTCCTGACGAAACCGCTGGGGATTGGTGTTCTTACCACTGCCGAGAAAAAATCACTGCTGAAACCGGAACATCAGGGACTGGCGACGGAAGTGATGTGTCGGATGAATATCGCGGGAGCGTCCTTTGCCAACATTGAAGGCGTAAAAGCGATGACCGACGTTACCGGTTTTGGTCTGCTGGGCCATTTAAGCGAAATGTGCCAGGGCGCAGGCGTGCAGGCGCGCATTGACTATGAAGCAATCCCGAAACTGCCGGGCGTGGAAGAGTACATTAAGCTGGGCGCTGTGCCGGGGGGCACCGAACGCAACTTTGCCAGCTACGGTCATCTGATGGGTGAAATGCCACGCGAAGTGCGCGATCTGCTGTGCGATCCGCAAACCTCCGGCGGCCTGCTACTGGCGGTTATGCCAGAGGCGGAAAACGAAGTTAAAGCTACCGCAGCCGAATTTGGTATCGAACTGACAGCGATTGGCGAACTGGTGCCTGCGCGCGGTGGTCGTGCCATGGTTGAGATCCGTTAATTCAATGCGGTTATTTATTGCCGAAAAACCGAGTCTGGCGCGCGCTATTGCTGATGTCCTGCCCAAACCGCACCGTAAAGGCGATGGCTTTATCGAATGCGGCAATGGTCAGGTGGTGACCTGGTGTATCGGTCACCTGCTTGAGCAGGCGCAGCCAGACGCCTACGACAGCCGCTATGCGCGCTGGAATCTGGCAGATCTGCCGATTGTCCCGGAAAAGTGGCAATTGCAACCGCGGCCTTCCGTGACCAAACAACTTAACGTCATCAAACGCTTTCTGCACGAAGCCAGCGAAATCGTTCATGCCGGAGACCCGGATCGTGAAGGGCAATTGCTGGTGGATGAAGTGCTGGATTACCTGCAACTTGCGCCGGAAAAGCGCCAGCAAGTTCAGCGTTGTTTAATCAACGACCTGAACCCGCAGGCGGTTGAGCGGGCGATCGATCGTCTTCGTTCCAACAGTGAGTTTGTACCGTTGTGCGTTTCTGCGCTGGCGCGAGCGCGTGCCGACTGGTTGTACGGCATTAATATGACCCGCGCATATACCATTCTGGGGCGTAATGCTGGCTACCAGGGGGTACTTTCCGTTGGGCGCGTGCAGACGCCAGTGCTTGGGCTGGTGGTGCGCCGCGACGAAGAGATTGAAAACTTCGTGGCGAAAGATTTCTTTGAAGTCAAAGCGCATATCGTGACGCCTGCCGATGAGCGGTTTACCGCCATCTGGCAACCGAGCGAAGCGTGTGAGCCGTACCAGGATGAAGAGGGGCGTTTGTTGCATCGTCCGCTGGCGGAGCATGTCGTTAACCGCATCAGCGGCCAACCGGCGATTGTCACCAGTTATAACGATAAACGGGAATCAGAATCCGCGCCGCTGCCATTTTCGCTTTCGACGTTACAGATTGAAGCGGCAAAACGTTTTGGCCTGAGTGCGCAGAACGTGCTTGATATCTGTCAGAAATTGTACGAAACGCACAAGCTGATTACCTATCCACGTTCCGATTGTCGTTATTTGCCGGAGGAACATTTTGCCGGACGCCATGCGGTGATGAATGCCATCAGTGTCCATGCGCCGAGTCTTCTGCCGCAGCCCGTGGTTGATCCAGATTTACGCAACCGCTGCTGGGATGACAAAAAGGTGGATGCCCACCACGCCATCATCCCGACCGCGCGGAGTTCGGCTATCAACCTGACGGAGAACGAAGCGAAGGTTTATAGTCTGATTGCTCGTCAGTATCTGATGCAATTCTGCCCGGACGCGGTGTTCCGCAAGGGTGTGATCGAACTGGACATAGCAAAAGGCAAATTTGTTGCAAAAGCACGTTTTCTTGCCGAAGCGGGCTGGCGCACGCTGTTAGGCAGCAAAGAGCGTGACGAAGAAAACGACGGCACGCCACTTCCTGTGGTGGCAAAAGACGATGAGTTGCTGTGCGAGAAGGGCGAAGTGGTAGAGCGGCAAACCCAGCCGCCGCGCCATTTCACCGATGCAACACTGCTTTCGGCAATGACCGGGATTGCGCGCTTTGTACAGGACAAAGATCTGAAGAAGATCCTTCGTGCGACCGATGGTCTGGGCACAGAAGCGACCCGCGCGGGGATTATTGAACTGCTGTTCAAGCGCGGCTTCCTGACCAAAAAAGGGCGCTACATCCACTCTACTGATGCCGGAAAAGCGTTATTCCATTCGCTGCCAGAAATGGCGACGCGACCGGACATGACAGCGCACTGGGAATCGGTGCTGACGCAAATCAGCGAAAAACAGTGCCGCTACCAGGACTTTATGCAGCCGCTGGTGGGGACGCTGTACCAACTGATTGATCAGGCTAAGCGCACGCCGGTGCGGCAGTTTCGCGGCATAGTGGCTCCGGGCAGCGGCGAAGAGAAGAAAAAGGCTTCACCACGCAAGCGAACGCCGAAAAAAAGCCCACCATCGGAAGATGCGGGCAGTGGAGCGATAACATAAAGGCGTGATGCTGAAGATTTTCAGGGGGTTTACGTCGCACCCGGACAAATGCCTGATGCGACGCTTGCGCGTCTTATCAGGCCTACAGAGCTGTTCTCTGATTCAGAGGGTTTTCGTAGGCCGGATAAGGCGTTCACGCCGCATCCGGCACAAACGCCTGATGACTTAAATCACCCCTTGCGCCAGCATCGCATCGGCAACCTTCACAAAACCAGCAATATTCGCGCCCTGCACGTAGTTAGTTTGCTCACCTTCACCACCATGCTCAACACAGGCATGGTGGATATCCAGCATAATGTGGTGTAAACGCGCATCAACTTTTTCGGCTTTCCAGCCCAGACGCGCAGCGTTTTGCGCCATTTCCAGCCCCGATGTTGCAACGCCACCTGCATTAGCCGCTTTACCTGGCGCAAACAGCACGCCTGCCTGCTGGAACAGCTCAGTCGCTTCGATGGTCGTTGGCATATTTGCCCCTTCGGCCACCGCTTTAACGCCGTTGGCGATAAGCTGATGTGCAGCGTCAACATCCAGTTCGTTCTGAGTCGCGCACGGCAGGGCGATATCAACCGGCACAGACCACGGTTGTTGGCCTTCGAGATAGACCAGACCAAATTCTTTGGCGTAATCCGCAACGCGACCATCACGGCTGGATTTGATTTCGATAAGACGCGCCAGTTTCTCTTTGGTAAATCCACTTTCATCAACCACGGTGCCGCTGGAGTCTGATGCTGTAACCACGCGAGCGCCAAATTCCATCGCTTTTTCGATAGCGTACTGGGCGACGTTGCCGGAGCCAGAAACGGAAACACGCATTCCTTCAAAACCCATACCGTGGCGTTTCAGCATCGCTTCAGTGAAATAAACCAGACCGTAACCGGTGGCTTCCGGACGAATCAGACTGCCGCCAAAAGAAAGCCCCTTACCGGTGAAGACGCAGGCGGTATTGTTAGACAGTTTTTTCATCATCCCCGCCATAAAGCCGACTTCACGGCCACCAACGCCGATATCGCCCGCCGGAACGTCGGTATCCGCGCCCAGGTGGCGATACAGTTCAGTCATCAGCGCCTGGCAGAAACGCATCACTTCGCCTTCGCTTTTCCCTTTCGGATCGAAATCGCTACCACCTTTACCACCGCCCATTGGCAGGGTAGTCAGAGCATTTTTAAAGGTTTGTTCGAAGCCGAGGAATTTAAGGATGGAGAGGTTTACTGAAGGATGGAAGCGCATACCGCCTTTGTACGGGCCGATGGCGGAGCTGAACTGGACACGCCATGCGCGGTTAACCTGTACCTGATTGCGATCGTCAACCCAGACTACGCGAAACTGAATCACGCGCTCCGGTTCAACCAGGCGCTCCAGTAACGACATTTGGCGATATTTTGGATTTTGTTCAAGAAAAGGCCAGAGTGTGGTCATGACTTCACGAACGGCTTGCGCGAACTCGGTTTGATTCGGGTCGCGCTTTTGGACATGGTTGAGGAATGACTCCAGAGAATATGTCTGATCCATAGATATAAAACCCTTATATATTAATACGATTGTGCTGGTGTTGTTTGTTTTAGATGCTTCTGCAGTTTTCGACTATACCATCAAGAATGTGACGGTAAGCAAGAAAAAAATGACGCAGGAAAGCAAATTAATGATCTGCGGGTTTTATAAACGTCACCTAATGTTTGCTGTGACTCTGGTGCGTTTTATCAGACCTGGAAAACCGTGCGCATTTTCAAGAGTGGTTCGAGGCGGATAAGACGTGCACGTCGCATCCGGCAACCAGACGCTAAAGTTTTTCTGCCCGGTTACCGTTATCAGTAGCAGAGACAACGAATATAAGGAGTTTCCTGTGAGTAGAGCATTATTCGCCGTAACATTGGCATTTCCATTCTTTGCGCTGGCCAACCCGCAATATCGTCCGGATGTAGAGGTGAATGTGCCGCCGGAGGTGTTTAGTTCTGGCGGACAATCGGTGCAGCCCTGTAACCAGTGCTGCGTTTATCAGGATCAAAACTATTCGGAGGGGGCAGTGATTAAAGCGGAGGGGATATTGCTGCAATGCCAGCGGGATGACAAAACCATTAGCACCAATCCGCTGGTCTGGCGGCGCGTAAAGCCATAAACGCCTGTAAAAGTGGAATATCAGCAGGAGCCAGCGGATATTGCAAAGCCTCTTCTGGCGAACACCAGACCAGCGCCTGATGTTCGAGTGCCTGTAACGTACCGTGGAAGTCCGGTACGTGCCAGGCATGAAGATGGATAATCCGGCCAGACACTTCCTTCTGATGGCTGGCAACGTAAACACCGACAGTAGCTTCGATGCCGAGTTCTTCGCGCAATTCCCGCACCAGCGCCTGCGGCTGGCTTTCATCCGGCTCGACTTTGCCACCTGCAAACTCCCATAACCCCGCCTGATCGCTATGAGCGGGGCGCTGTGCGAGTAAAATTTTGCTATCCCGTTCGATAATGGCGGCAACAACATCAATCATTTTCATAAATTACCCACAGGCAGATAAGCGAAAAATGCCATAATATCCGCAGTGTTGCCCGAGCTGAAGGGCTTTATATTTAAGGAGTGCTCGTGTTAGACCGCCATCTTCACCCCCGGATTAAACCTTTGCTGCATCAATGCGTGCAGGTGCTTGATAAACCCGGCATCACGCCAGATGGTTTAACGTTAGTCGGGTTTGCTGTTGGTGTGCTGGCACTGCCGTTTCTGGCGTTGGGCTGGTATCTGCCTGCGCTGATCGCCATTTTGCTGAACAGATTACTTGATGGTCTGGATGGCGCGCTGGCGCGGCGTAGAGGATTAACTGACGCAGGCGGTTTTCTTGATATTTCTCTCGATTTTCTCTTTTATGCGCTGGTGCCGTTTGGCTTTATTCTCGCGGCACCAGAACAAAATGCGCTGGCGGGCGGCTGGCTACTGTTTGCGTTTATCGGCACGGGCAGCAGTTTTCTTGCTTTTGCTGCGCTGGCGGCGAAGCATCAGATTGATAACCCCGGTTATGCGCACAAATCGTTTTACTATCTGGGGGGATTAACTGAAGGCAGCGAGACGATTTTGCTGTTTGTTCTGAGTTGCCTCTTTCCAGCGTATTTCCCGTGGTTTGCGTGGATATTTGGCGCGCTGTGCTGGATGACGACATTTACACGGGTGTGGAGTGGGTATCTGACGCTGAAGGGGCTTCAGCGTCAGTAATTGCAGTGTTATTTGCTACTGTCCGGGCCGCGTTCACCGGTTGCTACCGGGTTTTTCGGATCGCTGCTCCATTCGTACCAACCACCGTCGTAAACAGAGACATTATTCCAGCCCATTGCCCGCGCATACATAAAGGTTTCTGATGCGCGCCAGCCGGTGCCGCAGTAGAACGAGACTTGTTGATCCGGCAGGATGTTCCATTCTTTCCACATCGCTGTGATGTCATCCGCAGTACGCATAGTGCCGTCTGGGTTATGGAAATCTTCCATATGCGTTGAGTCGCTGCCCGCATGACCCCAACGTGCGCCAGGGATATCACCTTTTGGCTTGATGTAGTCATAGCCGCTGGTGGTGCCGATAAATTCAGCCCATGAACGAATGCTGACCAGTGACGCATCCTGGCGATGCAGCAGACCGCGCGCCTGTTCCATATCGAGCATCAGTTGCGGTTGCGCCGGGATCTTCACGCCGAAGTCAGGTTCGGGTTTCACTGTCGGTGGCGTACCGCGTTCAACGGGCAGACCCGCATCAGACCAGGTTTGCCAACCACCGTCCAGCAAGCGCACATCTTTCACGCCAGCGTAGAGCATAATCTGCGCCACGCGTGCGGCGGCGTAAACGTCACGCCCGTACAGAATTACTGTGGTGTCATGACGAATGCCATGTTTTGCCAGCATTGCTTTAAGTTGTTCGTCAGAGACTTTATTCCACAGTGGTTCGCTTTCCACTTCGTTGGTGTCAATGTAATCGGCACCAGGAATATGGCTGAGGAGGTAAAGTTTCGGAGCGCCCCATGCTGCTTCGATCACTTTCCAGTCACCCGCAGGTTTCGCCGTAACTTCTTTGCCTTGTTGCAGGTCATGCAGCCATTGCGGGTAAACCAGTTGCTCAAAGTGCGGCAATTTTTGCAGACGGGAAGGTTCGCTTAGCGCGCCACTCAAGATGGAGATATGCGTAAAGCCTGCTTTTTGCAGACGCGTTTTAACGGCTTCGACGTCTTTGTCATTACCGTATAACGCCACCGGCGCATCGGCTTTCAGGTTATGTTGCTTAATCCACGCGTTGAGCTGTTCAGTGCTCATTTTGTCGAGCCAGCTTGCAGAAAGGTTTAAGGCGGCAGGTTCATGGCCGGAAGGGCCATTTAAGGTTTGTGGCCAGCCGTTATAAAACGCGCTTGGGCGGGTATCTATTGCTGCGCCATTTTGTTGTTGAAGCTGGTCAAGTGTAAGAGGCTTCGCCAGTTCAGCGGCCCACGAAGAAGCGCAAGCCAGCCCTAAAGCCATTGCCAGCGCGGTCATTTGAGAAACACGTTTCATCGAAAATCCCGACATTGTAGTTTTGAGTGCGCCATTCTGAACTGACGCATCGGGAAAAACTTTGCGTTATCGCAGTTTGTTGTAATTTTCTGACCACTGAGCCATATCCAGAACGGGACTATTGGCAGGAACATCCTGAAAATCGTGGGTGACTTGAACGACGGGGATCGCCAGTTCGCGGACTTCATTGAATACCCACTGACGAAAATTATCGCGCAGAGCTACGTCAAGACGGCTGAACGGTTCATCAAGCAATAATGCCTTTGGCTGGGCGAGAAGGGCGCGCAGCAGAGCCACCCGCGCACGTTGGCCACCAGACAGCGTGGCCGGGTCCTGACGGAAAGTTCCGCCAAGTCCCGCACGCTCAAGCGCATCATCCACTGCATTGCGTCTTGCGGCACCTTTGAGCGTTGACGGTAGTGCCAGTAGTAAATTTTGTCCAACGCTGAACTGATCAAACAACAGCGCATCCTGGAAAAGAATACCAATCTGACGCCGGGCGGTGGGCAGGGTGTCGAGGCGTTGCTCATTGAGCCATAGTTCACCGGTGCAAGAAAATTGTCCCGCCAGTGCGCCAATCATCCAGGAAAACAGCGTAGATTTTCCGCAGCCAGACGGACCCATTAACGTGACAACGTCACCTTTATTGACTGTGAAATTAACCTTTTCCAGTAAGCAGGTTTCAGGCAAACGTAGCGAAACATCTTTTACGCAGAGCATTAACGGAGTCCTTGTCTGGCAAAACCTACCCATTTTGCAAGCAGGGCGGTAAGGGCAAAAATAATAAGTGGTAATAGCAGTTGCCATAAAGCCTGAGCGGCGAGGATACCGTTGCTGCCGCCACTGCTTAACGCCACTGCTTCAGTCGTCAGCGTCGGGAAGCGCCCCGCACCCAGCCACAGCGTCGGCATATATTGCGCAATGCTGACTGAAAATCCGACAGCGAAGGCAATAAGCGCAGGACGCAGCATGAGCGGGCATTTCACGTAAAAGAATATTTTGCCTCGCGACCAACCCAGCGTTTGGGCAATCAGAATTAACCGTGAGTCAATACGCCGCCAGGCCGGTTGCAGGATAAACAACATCCACGGCATCACCCACAGCAGATGTCCCCACACCACCACAGCCCAGCAGCCATCCAGATGTAACCACAGCGCCAGCGTGTACTGGCCTGCCACCAGCGGCAGCGCTGGTAATAAAATGGGCAGCCATAACCACAACTGGCGACGCTTTGCTCCCCATTCCAGCCACAGCAGTAATAGGATCAAAGCGATGAATATCGTTGCCAGTCCCATCGTCAGGCTATTGAATAGCGCCTCGTCATTGATCGTCGATTGATCTGCAAGGATCGCCAGCAGAACCACACAGAGCACGCCAGTTAATGGTAATAATCTCGCCAGCGTACTACCGGGCAATAAAGGCGTGGCTGGTTTGCGAACGCCATCTTTGCGGGGAATTGTGCGCCGCCAGGTGCGCCATAAAAGATAGCCCAGCAAAACACAGGTGGCGAGTAACAGCATCAGCAGCAGGCTGGCAAGTGCGCCTTTTATCTGTTGATCGGTATCGCCCTGGGTTAACCACTGCCAGCTAATTACCGCCAGCGTCGGTGGATTACCCGGCCCAAGGATAATTGCGATATCCACGACCGATAGCGACCAGGCCACAATTGCCAGCATCGCCATTGCCAGTGCGGGAGCGACTGAGGGTAACAGCAGCCAGTTCAGGCATTGCCAGCGGCTGTAGCCCAGTGAATCCAGCACGATGACTTGTTGCAACAGCCTTTTTTCACTCAATACTGCCGCCAAAATCCACAGCAGAAATGCGCTTTCTTTCACCGCCAGAGTAATGCCCAGACCGATACCCAATCTGTCTGTCGGCGGAGTGAGGAAAGGGAAAAACTGATAAACCAGGCCGCCTTCGGCAAACAGTAGCAGGACGCTGGTGGCAAAAGCGACGTGGGGGATGGCGAGCAGCCACGGCAGACGGGCGCACAAATGCAGCCATTTCGCGCCAGGCCACAGCGCCACAATCACCAGCAGGGCAATCAACAACGCACCTACCGCCGCGATAGTTGTCGACACCAGCGTTGCCAGTATTGCCTGTGATAACTGCGGATCGGCAAATAACGCCTGCCAGTGTGTCAACGACAAGGCAGGCGTTATCAGCGTGAGAGCTGCCGGGATCAGCGGTGCGTAAATCACCGCCATCACCACCCACAGCAATAAAATTAATGCGTACCGTAACGGCGTAGCCATTCTTGTTCCAGCACATTTACCCAACCAGCATGCGGTTCCGCCAGTACTGGCGGCAGATCCTGCGGCATTCTTGATTGTAATGTTTCGCGCTGCCCGGCAGGCAGTTTTTGTGGATCAAGAACAGAAGGATCGCCCCAGACCGCAGGATCCGCTTTACGCAGTTGCGCTTCGGGTGAGAGCAGGAAGTTGGCGACCACCTTCGCCGCAGCACTGGCACTGGCGTTGGCAGGAATGGTGACGAAATGCACGTTGCCAATCATTCCCTCGCTAAAGCCAAAGCTGTAACTGCTCGCTGGCAAATCGCCACTGGCTATTTTTTGCCGGGCATGAGCGGGGTTAAAGGTCAGCGACAGGCGCAATGTGCCGGATTTCAGCAGGGCATCCATTCGCGCGGGCGAAGGGGGGAAATCCTTTCCTTCGCGCCACAAATACGGATGCAGCGCATCGAGATACTGCCACAGCGGTGCAGTAATCTGGGCGAAAGTAGCATCGTTCGGCGCTTCTTTTAATGCAGCGGGATCTGGCGTCAGCATAATCAACAACTGTTCAAGAAATGCTGTGCCGGTAAAGTCTGGTGGGCGTGGATAGGTAACTGCGCCTGGATTGGCTTTGGCAAACTCCAGCAAGGCTTGCGGTGTTTTCGGTGGTTGTGGTGTCAGATCGCGGCGAGCGATAAACGTAAGTTGTGCGCCGCCCCAGGGGGATTCTGCCCCCTCGGTAGCGACAGAAAAATCTTCCCGTACAGGTAGTTGCGTGTCGACATAACGCCAGTTAGGTAATGTTTCCGCCCAGCCGGTTTGCAGCAAATTCGCCTCTTTTAACGTGCGGAAATTTTCACCATTTACCCACAAGAGATCTACCGAGCCGCCCGTTTTACGTCCGGCTGCGGCTTCGGTCTGAATGCGTTTTACTGCGTCAGCGGCATCAGCCAGGCGAACAATCTTCAGGTTTATATCGTAATGCGTTTTCATCTCACCGCTGACCCAGTCGAGATAGCGGTTAATCGCGGTGTCGCCGCCCCAGGCGTTAAACCAGACGGTTTGCCCTTTGGCGTCGTTCTTAGTTTCCTGCCAGTCACTGGCATGTGTTGCCAAAGAAAACAGCGATAACAGTCCCAGCAACCACCCACAATGGCGCATCATTTCTCCTTAAGAACGTTTTTCAGGAAGTCGGCACAGTCCCTGGGCGGGAATGGCCATAGCAGAATTAAAACGGGCCGACAGGTTTTGCAGGCCGATTAATGCCGTCAGTTCGGTGAGCGCCTGAGCGTCAAAATGGGCTGCCAGTCGGGTGCGCAGGGCATCATCTACCGTTGGCGGCGTAACGCTGGCGGCTTCGGCGTATTCCAGCGCCAGCCGCTCCTCATCGCTGAACAGCGGGCTTTGCCGCCAGTCGGCCACCGCCAGCAGTTTATCGGTGCTGCCGGTTCGTTCAGCGACTTTCATGCTGGTGATGTCTACGCAAAACTCACACAGGCACATTTGCGCAATGCGCGCGCTGACAAGCGATCGCACCACCGGATCGAGCGGGGAGCGTTTGCGCTCCAGCCAGCCGACAAACATCGACACCAGATAGAAGATAAATGGGATCCGCCCCCACCAGCGAATCGGACTTAGCACCTCACCGTAATGGCGACGATGTAGCCACGCCTGCGGACGTAAAATTAAAGGAATTTTGCTAAGCGGCGGTAAACCCATCAGACATTCCTCTTCTGGCGCTCAAACCATATTTTTTTCGCCATGAAAATCACCACAGTCAGGGCAAACAGGATAAACAGTCCGGTAACAAACCAGAATGTGCCGCCCGTTAACATGCTGCCCGCCCAGGAATAGACAATGGTTGCGGGTAACTGACCAAGCCCGGTGGCGATAAAAAACGGACGAAAACGTATTGATGTCAGGCCGGCAGCATAGCTGATTGGATCAAAAGGGACAAAAGGCAATAACCGACATACCAGGATGGTATGTTTGCCGTAGCGAGTGAAAAAGCCGTCCATGCTATCGAGCACGGTTTTACCGGTTAACTTTTCCACTACTTCGCGGCCCATCACTCTGGCGATAAAAAAGCACAGCGCCGCACCCGCCATCGAACTGGTCCACGACAGCAAGCCCCCCCAGAATGCGCCAAACAGCGACGCATTGGCAAAGGTGATCAAAAACGCAGGCAGCGGTGCGGCAATGGCCTGCAAAATCATCAACAAGAATGAGACAACTGCCGCCAGTGTGCCGTAAGACTGAATAAATCGTTCTATACCCTGTTGGTCCACAGCGGCAAACGCCGCAAGGCTGCGGTTGATAAAGTCATGGACGCCAGGAACCAGCGCCCATGCGAGCAGCGTAGCGAACAACAGGATGATGATGGCTGTACGGTAGTACCAGATTTTACGCGAATGCATCTTCATCATCCTTTATCCATGTTTTATTCTGTGATTTTAAAGGTCACCGTTGCCAGCGTGCTATCTGCCGGGAGAACTGACGCATTGCCTTTGAATTTCACTTCGCCACGTTTTTCCACCGCACCATAAGTGTATGTCGCATTGCTGACAATACCGACCGGGCAGCTATCCAGGCACACCAGACAACCGGTTTTTTTCTCTTCTGCCGCCGCTAAATTGCCACCAAAGCGCATGTCCAGTTTCTTGCCATTACTATCAACAATCACTTCATCGAAGGAATACGCTTTTGCCGCCCCTTGCCAGTTCACCGAAATATCCAGTTTACTGCCTGCAACATGGGTAGCTTCTTTGTTATCCATAGTCATATTTTCGCCCGGTGTGCCACCGGCCTGTTTCAGAGCGTCATAAAATGCTTTCGGGGTGGCATATCCCATAAACAGTGATTTATGCCCGTTGGAGCCGTCTTTAAACACAATGCCGTGACGGGTATCGTCGGTGAGGAAACGACCATTAATTTGCACCAGCATAGTTACCGTATGTGCCTGTGTATCGACGCGCAGTGGCTCACTGGCCGAAAGCCCATCGTATTCCACTTTGGCCTCGGTATTCTCTTTTTGATCACAGCCGCTAAGCCCTGCCGCTGCCAGTAAACACAGCGCAGCCAGTCCTTTTTTCCATGACACTGAATATTGTTGCAACATCGTTCTATCCTTCGTTTTTAGGGTGAGTAAGCGGTTGGCTGTCAGAAGCAGTCAGATCCACGTGTTTAAAGCGGGCATAGCGTTTGGCGAGTTGGACGAGAATAAACAGCGTCAGTCCAGCCAGACAGAGGTTTAAAATAAAGTGCACGGTAATGCCTTCACGGGCGAGATCGCTGGCCATCACGGTATAAATAATAATCCCAGGCAGGGTAGTTAATGCCGAAATAAGGGTAAAAGGCCAGAAGGCTATAGCAGTTAATCCGTAAGCGTAATTTTGAATATTGTAAGGAAACAGCGGGATTAAGCGGGTCAGAATAAGAAAATCGATACCATTACGCGCAATACCTTTTTCAATAGCCTGAAAAGTATGGCTATGACCGACGTATTTCAGCAGCAAGTCACGCCCCAGCCAGCGCGCCAGCAGGAATGAGCACGACGAGGCCAGCGTAGCGGCAATTAACGAAAGTAGCGTTCCCAACAACGGGCCAAAGACTATTCCACCGGCGATCACCAGTACGCTACCGGGTAACAGAAAGAGGGTAGCGATAATGAATAACAGAATATAGAGGTTATAACCGAAAAATCCGCTCTGGCGAATGAGCGTTTGTAAGTGGGGTAAATCGGTGACCAGATCGAATAAACCGAAAGCGTGGATAGCGTAAATTATCAGTGCAAAAAGCAGACAGGCAAAAAGAAATTTACGCTCAGCGTTCATCGTAGAGTTTCCTATATCAAACTTGATAATAGAGAAGTGGTCAGACAACTAAAAACGCAGTGACGGTATAACAAAGGAAGGCAGGCAACAAATCATTACTGACAGTTTGTTGATTTTTCTCAAGGTTAATTCTCCTGACCTCGTGCGGGTCAGGAGAGCAGATAAATTAGCGGCGGAAGGTCGCCCACACAGGTGCGTGATCTGACGGTTTTTCCATACTGCGGATTTCATAGTCGATGCCGGTTTCTACGCAGCATTCCGCCAACGGCTGGCTGGCGAGCAGCAGGTCGATACGCAGACCACGGTTATCGTCAAAACCTTTTGAGCGGTAATCAAACCACGAAAAGCGATCTGCTGTTTCCGGATTAGCGTGACGGAAGGTATCTACCAGCCCCCAGCCGATCAGTCTGTCCATCCATTCGCGTTCTTCCGGCAGGAAGGAGCATTTACCGGTACGCAGCCAGCGTTTGCGGTTCTCTTCGCCAATGCCGATATCCAGGTCGGTGGGGCTGATGTTCATATCGCCCATAATCAGCACCGGATTATCGCGCTTAAGCTCAGTTTCCAGATAGTTTTGCAGGTTCTGGTAGAACTGCGCTTTTGCCGGGAATTTAATTGGATGGTCGCGGCTTTCGCCCTGTGGGAAGTAGCCGTTGATCACGGTGACATTGCCCAGCGGCGAGGGGATTTCTGCCATAATAATCCGCCGTTGAGCCTCTTCGCCGTCTCCCGGGAAGCCGCGACGCACAGCAATCGGCGTCTCTTTGGTCAGCAGCGCCACGCCATAATGGCCTTTCTGCCCGTGATAAAACACGTTGTAGCCGAGCTTTGCCACCTCTTCGAGCGGAAACATATCGTCATGAACTTTTGTCTCCTGCAGACCAATCACATCCGGTTGGTGCTTTTCGACGATGGCTTCAAGTTGGTGAGGTCTGGCGCGCAGACCGTTGATATTAAAAGAGACAAATTTCATAGTCGCTGCCGTTTATTCATATTAAGAGTGCGTGGATGGTAGCAGAAATTCGCTGTACTTACCGCCCGTTGTTAAGTGATTTGATCGATGGTTGTTAATGATGTCAACGATGGCGCAAAAAATGCCCGCTTTTGGTGCGGTCTGCGTCAGAATGGCGCAGTAATTCCCAGTAAATTTCGTCAATGATCACAATTCCAGAATTATATTTTACTTCTGCATAACATTGCGTTTTTTATTCTTTTTATTCATCCGTATCGCAAACGTATTCACTTTATATGCACTTTAAATGCATATCAGTTGGTTATAACTCGTTGATTTTCAGTTGGCCGCCGTCGCTTATGCAATTTTTCCCCTGGCTGGCACGAACCCTGCAATCTACATTTACAGCGAAAACATTACTTATAATTAACATATAAATAACTATTTATTTACTGTGGGGCGCTATGTCTCAGTCAATTACGCGTGAAAACTTTGATGAATGGATGATACCTGTTTACGCTCCGGCACCGTTTATTCCGGTACGCGGTGAAGGTTCGCACTTGTGGGATCAGCAGGGGAAAGAGTATATCGATTTCGCGGGTGGCATTGCAGTGAACGCGCTGGGCCATGCGCATCCGGAATTGCGCGAGGCGCTAAACGAGCAAGCGAGTAAGTTCTGGCATACCGGTAACGGCTATACCAATGAACCAGTGCTGCGACTGGCGAAAAAACTTATCGACGCGACGTTTGCCGATCGCGTGTTCTTTTGTAACTCCGGTGCGGAGGCCAACGAAGCAGCGTTGAAACTGGCGCGCAAATTCGCCCATGACCGCTACGGCAGCCATAAGAGCGGCATCGTGGCGTTTAACAATGCGTTCCACGGGCGCACGCTGTTTACCGTTAGCGCAGGTGGCCAGCCAGCCTATTCTCAGGATTTTGCGCCACTGCCGCCGGACATCCGTCATGCCGCGTATAACGATCTCAATTCTGCCAGTGCGCTGATTGACGACGCCACCTGCGCGGTAATTGTCGAGCCAGTGCAGGGTGAAGGCGGCGTGGTGCCAGCCAGCAAAGCGTTTTTACAGGGGCTGCGAGAATTGTGTGACCGCCACAATGCATTGCTGATTTTTGATGAGGTACAAACCGGCGTCGGGCGTACCGGTGAACTGTATGCCTATATGCACTACGGCGTAACCCCCGATCTGCTGACCACCGCCAAAGCGCTGGGCGGCGGTTTCCCCGTTGGTGCGCTGCTGGCAACGGAGGAGTGCGCCAGCGTGATGACCGTTGGCACCCACGGCACCACCTATGGCGGTAATCCGCTGGCATCAGCAGTGGCGGGCAAAGTGCTGGATCTTATCAATACGCCGGAAATGCGTAATGGCGTCAAACAGCGCCACGACGGGTTTGTTGAGCGGCTTAACGCTATTAATCATCGCTGCGGTTTGTTCAGTGAAATTCGTGGCCTGGGTCTGCTGATTGGCTGTGTTCTGAATGCCGACTATGCCGGACAAGCGAAACAGATTTCTCAGAAAGCGGCAAAAGCAGGCGTGATGGTGCTGATTGCGGGCGGCAGCGTGGTGCGTTTTGCTCCGGCGCTGAATGTCAGCGAAGAAGATATGGCTACCGGGCTGGATCGCTTTGCGCTGGCCTGTGAACGCGTTGTTAGCCGAGGTTCATCATGATGGTCATCCGTCCCGTTGAGCGCAGCGATGTCGCGGCGTTAATGCAACTTGCCAGTAAAACGGGCGGCGGTTTAACGTCGCTTCCTGCCAATGAAGCCACACTTTTGGCGCGTATCGATAGAGCCATCAAAACATGGCAAGGCGAATTACCCAAAAGTGAGCAGGGTTATGTGTTCGTGCTGGAAGAGAGTGAAACAGGTACGGTGGCGGGCATTTGCGCCATTGAGGTGGCTGTTGGGCTAAACGATCCCTGGTACAACTATCGCGTCGGCACGCTGGTTCATGCTTCGAAAGAGCTGAATGTTTATAACGCGCTACCGACGCTTTTTCTCAGTAATGATCACACCGGAAGTAGCGAATTGTGCACGCTGTTTCTCGATCCGGACTGGCGCAAAGAGGGCAACGGCTATTTGTTGTCGAAATCTCGCTTCATGTTTATGGCAGCCTTTCGCGACAAGTTTAACGACAAAGTGGTTGCCGAAATGCGTGGGGTGATTGACGAACACGGCTATTCGCCGTTCTGGCAAAGCCTCGGTAAACGCTTCTTTTCGATGGATTTTAGCCGAGCCGATTTTCTCTGCGGTACTGGTCAAAAGGCATTTATTGCTGAGTTGATGCCAAAACATCCGATCTATACGGACTTTTTATCCCAGGAAGCGCAAGACGTTATCGGTCAGGTACATCCGCAAACGGCACCCGCGCGGGCGGTGCTGGAAAAAGAGGGCTTTCGCTACCGCAACTATATCGACATTTTCGACGGTGGGCCGACGCTGGAGTGTGACATCGACCGCGTTCGCGCCATTCGCAAAAGCCGGCTGGTGGAAGTGGCAGAAGGGCAACCCGCACAGGGCGATTTTCCGGCCTGTCTGGTCGCCAATGAAAATTATCATCATTTCCGCGTGGTGCTGGTGCGTAGCGATCCGGCTACCGAGCGTTTGATTTTAACCGCCGCACAACTGGACGCTCTCAAGTGTCATGCCGGGGATCACGTTCGTCTGGTACGCCTGTGCGCAGAGGAGAAAACAGTATGACTTTATGGATCAACGGCGACTGGGTGACGGGCCTGGGTGCGCTGCGCGTGAAGCGTAATCCGGTATCTGGCGACGTTTTATGGCAAGGCAATGATGCCGATGCTGCTCAGGTGGCGCTGGCATGTCGTGCTGCTCGCGCAGCGTTTCCGCGTTGGGCGCGGCTCTCCTTTGGCGATCGTCAGGTAAGAGTTGAACGATTTGCCGGACTGCTGGAAAGCAATAAAGCTGAATTAACGACGATTATTGCCAGAGAAACGGGTAAGCCGCGTTGGGAGGCGGCAACCGAAGTGACGGCGATGATTAATAAAATTGCTATTTCAATCAAGGCATATCACGTGCGCACGGGTGATCAGCGCAGTGAAATGCCAGACGGGGCGGCAAGCTTACGCCATCGCCCACACGGCGTGCTGGCGGTGTTTGGTCCGTACAATTTTCCTGGGCATTTACCTAACGGGCATATTGTTCCGGCGTTGCTGGCAGGCAACACAATTATCTTTAAACCCAGTGAGCTGACACCGTGGAGCAGCGAAGCGGTAATGCGCTTATGGCAGCAGGCTGGATTGCCGCCAGGGGTGCTGAATCTGGTGCAGGGTGGGCGCGAAACCGGTCAGGCGCTGAGTGCGCTGGAAGATCTCGATGGTTTGCTGTTTACCGGTAGCGCCAACACTGGCTACCAGTTGCATCGTCAGCTTTCCGGTCAGCCAGAAAAAATCCTCGCCCTCGAAATGGGCGGCAATAACCCGCTGATTATTGATGAAGTGGCGGATATCGACGCCGCAGTGCATCTGACTATCCAGTCGGCATTTGTTACTGCCGGACAACGCTGCACCTGCGCCCGTCGTATATTGTTGAAAAGTGGAGCGCAGGGCGATGCGTTTCTTGCTCGCCTGGTTGCCGTCAGCCAGCGATTAACACCGGGCAACTGGGATGACGAACCACAGCCGTTTATCGGCGGGCTGATTTCTGAACAGGCCGCGCAGCATGTTGTTACCGCCTGGCAGGAGCTGGAAAACATGGGCGGACGGACGTTGCTTACGCCACGCTTACTGCAACCAGGTACTTCACTGCTTTCACCTGGAATCATTGACATGACGGGCATTTCTGGCGTGCCGGATGAAGAAGTGTTCGGGCCGTTACTGCGTGTCTGGCGTTATGACACCTTCGATGAGGCGATTAAGATGGCGAACAACACTCGCTTTGGCCTCTCTTGTGGGCTGGTTTCACCAGTGCGGGAAAAATTCGAACAACTGTTACTGGAGGCACGAGCGGGGATCGTTAACTGGAACAAACCGCTGACCGGTGCGGCCAGTACTGCACCATTTGGTGGCGTAGGCGCTTCCGGCAATCATCGCCCCAGTGCATGGTATGCCGCTGATTATTGTGCCTGGCCGATGGCAAGCCTGGAATCGGACTCGTTAACGCTGCCCACTACGCTTAACCCCGGGCTGGATTTTTCCGATGAGGTGGTGCCATGAACGCCCGGGAAGTTAATTTCGACGGGCTGGTGGGGCTGACGCATCATTACGCTGGCCTGTCGTTTGGTAATGAAGCTTCTACCCGCCACCGTTTTCAGGTATCTAACCCGCGACTGGCGGCAAAACAGGGCTTGCTGAAAATGAAAGCCCTTGCCGATGCGGGATTCCCGCAGGCGGTGATCCCGCCTCACGAGCGCCCGTTTATTCCGGTTTTGCGTCAACTGGGATTCAGCGGCAGCGATGAGCGAGTGCTGGAAAAGGTTGCTCGTCAGGCGCCGCACTGGCTTTCCAGTGTCAGTTCCGCTTCGCCAATGTGGGTCGCGAATGCGGCGACGGTGGCACCTTCTGCCGACACGCTGGATGGCAAAGTGCACCTGACGGTTGCCAATCTGAACAACAAATTTCACCGTTCGCTGGAAGCACCGACCACCGAATTGCTGTTAAAAGCCATTTTTATTGATGAAGAGAAATTCACCGTGCATTCGGCACTGCCTCAAGTGGCGCTGCTCGGTGATGAAGGGGCGGCAAACCACAATCGGCTCAGTGGTAACTATGGTGATCCGGGTATACAGGTTTTCGTCTATGGCCGGGAAGAGGGCACTGGCACGCGACCTTCCCGTTATCCGGCGCGGCAAACCCGCGAAGCCAGCGAGGCGGTAGCAAGGCTGAATCAGGTTAATCCACAACAGGTAATTTTCGCTCAACAAAACCCGGAAGTTATCGATCAGGGGGTTTTTCATAATGATGTGATTGCCGTGAGCAACCGCCAGGTGCTGTTTTGCCATCAGCAGGCATTCGCCCGTCAGGCGCAATTACTGGCAAATCTGTGTGCGCGGGTGAGCGGCTTTATGGCAATAGAAGTTCCGTCGGCACAGGTTTCCGTAGCGGATGCTGTCTCGACCTATCTGTTTAACAGCCAGTTGTTGAGCCGTGATGACGGTTCGATGGTGTTGGTGCTGCCGCAGGAGTGTCGGGAACATGCCGGGGTATGGCGTTATCTCAATGAATTACTTGTTGCCGATAACCCGATCAGTGAACTGAAAGTTTTTGATTTACGCGAAAGTATGGCAAACGGTGGCGGCCCTGCGTGCCTGCGTTTGCGCGTGGTGCTGACGGCAGAAGAACGTCAGGCGGTGAATCCGGCGGTGATGATGAACGAGACACAGTTTAATGCGCTCAATGACTGGGTGGATCGTTACTACCGCGATCGTCTTACCGCTGCCGATCTTGCCGATCCGCAATTGCTGCGCGAAGGAAGGGAAGCTCTGGATGCACTGACTCGTTTGCTGAATCTCGGTTCGGTTTACCCGTTCCAACGGGAGGGGAGTGGCAATGGATAATTTTCTTGCCCTGACGTTAACGGGTAAAAAACCAGCCGTAACAGCGAGAGAAAGCAACGGTGTCCACTGGCGCTGGCTGGGGGACGGGCTGCTGGAACTGACGCCAGTCACCCCACCGCAAGGTGCGCTGGTGATATCAGCGGGGATCCACGGTAATGAAACAGCACCTGTTGAGATGCTGGAGGCGTTGCTTGGGGCAATTTATCACGGTGAGATTCAGTTGCGCTGGCGGCTGCTGGCGATCCTCGGAAATCCTCCTGCCCTGAAGCAAGGTAAGCGTTATTGTCATAGCGATATGAATCGAATGTTTGGCGGACGCTGGCAGCTATTTGCCGAAAGCGGCGAAACCTGTCGCGCCCGCGAACTGGAACAGAGTCTGGAAGATTTTTATCAACAGGGTAAAGAGTCCGTTCGTTGGCACCTTGATTTGCATACCGCAATTCGTGGTTCATACCATCCGCGTTTTGGTGTTTTACCGCAACGTGATATTCCCTGGGATGAGAAGTTTCTGACGTGGCTGGGCGCAGCGGGGCTGGAGGCACTGGTGTTTCACCAGACGCCTGGCGGCACGTTTACCCATTTTAGCGCCGAACATTTTGGCACCCAGGCGTGTACGCTGGAACTTGGCAAAGCGTTGCCGTTTGGGCAAAACGATCTTTGCCAGTTTGCGCCAACGTCCAGCGCGATTGCCGCGCTGTTATCCGGGATGAGCGTCGGTTTTGATAAAAAGCCGCCATTACGTTACCGGGTGGTTTCGCAAATTACCCGCCACTCCACTGATTTTGAACTGCATATGGCGAGCGAGACATTGAACTTCACGGCGTTTAAGAAGGGGACGTTGTTAGCGCAGGATGGCGAAGAACGCTTTACGGTGACTCATGATGTTGAATATGTGTTATTCCCTAATCCATTGGTGGCGCTGGGATTGCGTGCAGGGTTAATGCTGGAGCAAATAATCTGATGCTTACCTGCAGAAATCATCTGCGGGTATTTACTGGGTTTTTAATGAAATAATACGGATTAATCCTGGTTATTTGCTTTAATTATCACCAGCTATCAGGTATAGTTCTTCATAATTCCTGCAAAATCAGCGTGTTGTAATATTTATTCATCACTCTCCATCAAATTTTCTTTTTTTCTCCATAATTGGCGCAAAAGTGTTTTTTACACTTTCATTGATTTACCGTTGCTCTGATTAATTGACGCTAAAGTCAGTAAAGTTAATCTCGTCAACACGGCACGTTACTTAAGAAAGCCGTAATAAATAACTGAAAGGAAGGATATTGAATATGCGTAAATTAACTGCACTGTTTGTTGCCTCTACCCTGGCTTTTGGCGCGGCTAACCTGGCCCATGCCGCTGATACCACTACCGCAGCACCGGCTGACGCCAAGCCGATGATGCACCATAAAGGTAAATTTGGTCCACATCACGACATGATGTTTAAAGACCTGAACCTGACCGACGCGCAGAAACAGCAGATCCGCGAAATCATGAAAGGTCAGCGTGATCAGATGAAACGTCCGCCGCTGGAAGAACGCCGCGCAATGCATGACATTATTGCCAGCGATACCTTCGACAAAGCAAAAGCTGAAGCGCAGATCGCAAAAATGGAAGAGCAGCGCAAAGCTAACATGCTGGCGCACCTGGAAACCCAGAACAAGATTTACAACATCCTGACGCCGGAGCAGAAAAAGCAATTTAATGCCAATTTTGAGAAGCGTCTGACAGAACGCCCTGCGGCAAAGGGTAAAATGCCTGCAACTGCTGAATAATCTTTCAGCCTGACAACTTAAGACCGCCGGTCTTGTCCACTACCTTGCTGTAATGCGGTGGACAGGATCGGCGGTTTTCTTTTCTGCTGTTCAACTTTTGCAAAAAAAGCCTAATCACCACTAAGGTAAATCACCCGAGTTGCCGATAACAATCCCCGGTTGCCTGAACGATAACAATGAAAAGAGCATGCCGGGAGCGAGTATGGAATACTTTGATATGCGTAAAATGTCGGTGAACCTGTGGCGAAACGCTGCCGGTGAAACTCGAGAAATCTGTAGCTTTCCCCCGGCAAAACGTGATTTTTACTGGCGCGCCAGCATTGCTTCCATTGCCGCAAATGGTGAGTTTTCTTTGTTTCCGGGCATGGAAAGGAGTGTGACGCTGTTGGAAGGTGGCGAGATGCTCCTTGAAAGCGCAGGCCATTTTAGCCATACCTTAAAACCGTTACAGCCTTTTGCCTTCGCGGCGGACCAGGTGGTAAAAGCAAAACTGACCGAAGGGCAGATGTCGATGGATTTCAACATTATGACGCGCCTTGATGCCTGTAAGGCGAAAGTCAGAATTGCCGATCGCACGTTCACCACTTTTGGCTCACGTGGTGGGGTGGTGTTTGTTATTAGCGGAGCGTGGCAACTGGGCGACAAGCTGTTGACTACCGACCAGGGCGCATGCTGGTACGATGGCAGGCACACCCTGCGGCTTTTACAACCGCAAGGCAAACTGCTGTTCAGTGAAATTAGCTGGCTTGCAGGCTATTCACCGGATCAAGTTCAGTGATTCATTATTAGAATGCTGCGCCCGATAACACTGGTGATATCTGACACAGCATGTCTGCGTTATTTTTTCCAGAAATCATCAAAAACGGTAATGGGCGGGCGGCGTTTATGCTCGGTTTTCAGATACCAATTCTCAATGGTTCTGGCGACCTGTTCCGGTACGGTTTTCCCTTCCAGATAGTCATCAATGTTGTCATAAGTGACGCCAAGCGCGACTTCATCCGGCAGTGACGGACGATCATCTTCCAGATCGGCGGTTGGTGCTTTCTTATAGAGATGCTCCGGGCAACCTAACGCTGCCAGTAATTGTTTACCCTGACGCTTGTTCAAACGGTATAGCGGGTTAATGTCAGTGCCTCCGTCACCGTATTTAGTGAAGAATCCGGTAATGGCTTCTGCCGCATGATCGGTGCCCACCACGACGCCGTGGGTCATGCCTGCAATGCTGTATTGTGCTTTCATTCGCTCACGTGCTTTTTCATTGCCACGAACGAAATCACTTAATTCAATACCCGCTTCGCGCAGTGCCTGTTCGCTGGCCAATACCGCGCCCTTGATATTAACGGTTAATACGCGATCCGGTTGAATAAAGGCAATGGCATCCTGACAATCCTGTTCATCGGCCTGAACACCGTAGGGCAGGCGTACTGCAATAAATTGCAGTGCCTCGTTGCCCGTTTCCTGACGAAGTTCGTTAATCGCCATCTGACACAGTTTCCCGGCAAGCGTGGAGTCCTGACCGCCACTAATACCAAGTACCAGTGATGTAATGAACGGATAGGTTTGCAGATAGCTTTTCAGAAAATCGATACTGCGGCGAATTTCCTCTTCGGCATTAATCTGCGGTTTTGCGCCCAGCGCCTTTATTATTTGTTGTTGCAATGTCATTGAACCCCTCCAGACAAAAAAATAAAACTTCCTTAAAGCTAACCCGTTGCTACAGAAACGACAAGCGACAGCAAGTTGAATGGCGGTTAAAACGTCATACAGGAATCCTCTGAAAGCGGAGCCGTTTCGTTCACGGGCTTGAAAAAGCCCCCGATGTATTCCAGGCTTATCTAACACGCTGATAAACAAGAGGACGAAATATGAACAAGAATATGGCAGGAATTCTGGGTGCAGCGGCGGTATTAACCATGCTGGCAGGTTGTACGGCGTATGATCGTACCAAAGACCAGTTTGTACAGCCTGTGGTGAAAGACGTCAAAAAAGGCATGAGCCGGGCGCAGGTTGCACAAATTGCGGGTAAACCTTCGTCTGAAGTGAGCATGATCCATGCTCGTGGTACTTGCCAGACCTATATACTGGGTCAACGTGATGGTAAAGCAGAAACCTATTTTGTCGCGTTAGATGATACCGGACATGTCATCAACTCCGGCTATCAGACCTGTGCCGAATACGACACCGATCCACAAGCAGCGAAGTAATTTCTTCGTCAGAAAGCTTGAGTTACAACAGAAACCGGCCATTGCGCCGGTTTTTTTTTGACCCTTGTTCTTATTTATTGTCGCGAATTATTTAACTGAAATGTGAAGAAGGTCATAACGGCAGGTCAAGGAGAGACAATTTATGAGGTCAAGGAAATACTATCGTTCAGGTCAATACCGTATACTCTTTTCAGCCACCAAAAAAAGTCATGTTGGTTTCGCAAGTTACCCAGAGCATGGAAGCAGGTTAAGACTTGCGGAGTGTCTGGCTGACAGATAGTCGTTGATGAGGGCAGTTTTATGGAAAAGAAACACATTTATCTGTTTTGTTCTGCGGGCATGTCTACCTCTTTACTGGTATCAAAAATGCGCGCTCAGGCAGAAAAATATGAAGTTCCGGTCATTATTGAAGCATTTCCGGAAACACTGGCTGGTGAAAAAGGTCAGAATGCCGATGTCGTGTTATTGGGGCCGCAGATTGCTTATATGTTGCCCGAAATCCAGCGTTTGTTACCCAACAAACCGGTTGAAGTAATTGACTCACTGTTATATGGCAAAGTCGATGGTTTAGGCGTGCTTAAGGCTGCAGTTGCAGCAATTAAAAAAGCCGCAGCAAATTAATTTTTAAATTTTCCGTCAAAGAGTTATTTCATAAATCTATACCGCAATATTTTAATTGCGGTTTTTAAGGGTATTTTTCTATGAGTAATGTTATTGCATCGCTTGAAAAGGTACTCCTCCCTTTTGCAGTCAAAATAGGAAAGCAGCCACACGTTAATGCAATCAAAAACGGCTTTATTCGCTTAATGCCGTTAACCCTCGCAGGGGCCATGTTTGTATTAATCAATAACGTTTTTCTGAGCTTTGGGGAGGGGTCGTTTTTTTACTCGTTAGGTATTCGCCTTGATGCCTCAACTATTGAAACACTCAATGGGCTGAAGGGTATTGGCGGCAACGTTTATAACGGAACGTTAGGGATTATGTCTTTAATGACACCGTTCTTTATCGGCATGGCGCTGGCAGAAGAGCGTAAAGTCGATGCACTGGCGGCAGGATTGTTATCCGTTGCGGCATTTATGACCGTCACTCCTTATAGCGTCGGTGAAGCCTATGCGGTCGGCGCAAACTGGTTAGGCGGCGCGAATATTATCTCCGGGATTATTATCGGCCTGGTGGTAGCAGAAATGTTTACCTTTATTGTCCGCCGCAACTGGGTCATTAAATTACCCGACAGTGTACCGACATCGGTATCGCGTTCTTTCTCTGCATTAATTCCCGGCTTTATTATTCTTTCCGTGATGGGGATTATTGCCTGGGCGCTGACTACCTGGGGCACTAACTTCCACCAGATTATTATGGATACCATTTCGACGCCGCTGGCATCGTTGGGTAGCGTGGTTGGCTGGGCCTATGTGATCTTTGTTCCGCTGCTCTGGTTCTTTGGTATTCATGGCGCGCTGGCGTTGACCGCCCTGGACAACGGCATTATGACGCCGTGGGCGCTGGAAAACATCGCCACCTACCAGCAATATGGTTCCGTCGAAGCGGCGCTGGCAGCCGGTAAGACTTTCCATATCTGGGCCAAGCCGATGCTGGACTCCTTTATTTTCCTCGGCGGCAGCGGCGCGACCCTGGGGCTTATTCTGGCCATTTTTATCGCTTCTCGTCGTGCTGATTATCGTCAGGTGGCAAAACTGGCACTGCCGTCAGGCATCTTCCAGATTAACGAACCGATTCTGTTTGGTCTGCCGATTATCATGAATCCGGTAATGTTTATCCCGTTCGTGCTGGTGCAACCAATTCTGGCGGCAATTACCCTGGCGACGTACTACATGGGCATTATCCCGCCGGTGACCAACATTGCGCCGTGGACCATGCCAACCGGTCTGGGAGCCTTCTTTAATACTAACGGTAGCGTCGCCGCATTGCTGGTCGCACTCTTCAACCTTGGTATCGCAACGCTGATTTATCTGCCATTTGTTGTGGTGGCGAACAAAGCGCAGAACGTGATTGATAAAGAAGAGAGTGAAGAAGATATTGCTAACGCCCTGAAATTTTAATCGACACCGGCGCGGGCAACTCGTGCCGGTAAGAATAGAGAGGAACGATGTATGATGGATCTCGAAAACATTCCTGACACGCAAACCGAAGCCGAAGAACTGGAAGAAGTGGTGATGGGGCTTATCATCAACTCCGGACAGGCACGTAGTCTGGCGTATGCCGCGCTGAAGCAGGCGAAGCAGGGCGATTTTGCAGCCGCCAGAACGATGATGGATCAATCGCGGATGGCCTTGAATGAAGCGCATCTGGTACAGACGAAGCTGATTGAAGGCGATCAGGGCGAAGGAAAGATGAAAGTTAGCCTGGTGCTGGTCCACGCGCAGGATCATTTAATGACTTCAATGCTCGCGCGTGAACTGATTAGTGAATTAATTGAGCTTCATGAAAAACTGAAAGCATAAGGAGTCAATGATGCAGCCAGTGATTAACGCGCCGGAAATTGCCACTGCCCGTGAACAGCAATTATTTAATGGCAAAAATTTCCATGTGTTTATCTACAATAAAACCGAAAGTATTACTGGGTTGCATCAGCATGACTATTATGAATTTACCCTGGTTTTAACCGGTCGTTATTTCCAGGAGATTAACGGCAAGCGTGTGTTGCTGGAACGGGGCGATTTTGTTTTTATTCCGTTAGGATCACACCATCAAAGTTTTTATGAGTTTGGTGCCACGCGCATATTGAACGTTGGGATCAGTAAACATTTTTTTGAACAGCATTATTTACCGTTGTTACCTTATTGCTTTGTTGCTTCACAGGTTTACCGCACTAATAATGCTTTTCTCACTTATGTGGAAACGGTAATTTCTTCATTGAATTTCAGTGAAACCGGGCTGGAAGAATTTGTTGAGATAGTCACTTTTTATGTCATTAACCGTTTACGCCATTACCGCGAAGAACAGGTGATTGATGATGTGCCACAGTGGCTAAAAAATACGGTTGAAAAGATGCATGATAAAGTGCAGTTCAGTGAAAATGCGTTGGAAAACATGGTGACGTTATCGGCTAAATCGCAGGAGTATTTGACGCGTGCGACTCAGCGATACTATGGCAAAACGCCGATGCAGATTATTAATGAAATCCGCATTAACTTTGCCAAAAAACAACTGGAAATGACCAACTATTCTGTGACGGATATTGCATTTGAAGCTGGTTATAGTAGCCCAAGTCTGTTCATTAAAACGTTTAAGAAACTAACGTCTTTTACGCCAAATAGCTATCGTAAGAAATTGACTGAATTTAATCAGTAGCTGTTATCGCTGATCATTAAATTTACATGCGTGCCTTGTTTATCCTGGGGAAGCCGGGATATTCCTGACACAGAGGCAGGCATGAAGAATATCAGTATTTCCTGATGAAGGGAGAAATTATGAGCCAGAAATTAAAAATCGTCACTATTGGTGGCGGGAGTAGTTATACCCCGGAGTTACTGGAAGGGTTTATTAAGCGTTATCACGAATTGCCGGTTACTGAATTATGGCTGGTGGATGTCGAAGGTGGTAAAGCGAAACTGGATATTATTTTTGAACTCTGTCAGCGCATGATTGATAACGCTGGCGTACCGATAAAGCTTTATAAAACGCTTGATCGTCGTGAGGCGCTGAAAGGGGCTGATTTTGTCACTACCCAACTGCGCGTAGGTCAATTACCGGCACGTGAACTGGATGAACGCATTCCGTTAAGTCATGGCTATCTTGGCCAGGAAACCAACGGTGCGGGAGGCCTGTTTAAAGGTCTGCGCACCATTCCGGTGATTTTCGATATTGTGAACGATGTTGAAGAACTATGTCCGAATGCGTGGGTTATCAACTTTACTAACCCGGCGGGAATGGTCACTGAAGCGGTTTATCGTCACACTGGATTTAAACGCTTTATCGGCGTGTGTAATATTCCTGTGGGTATGAAAATGTTTATCAGCGATGTTTTAGCGTTGAATGAGAGCGATGATTTATCTATCGATCTGTTCGGCCTGAACCATATGGTGTTTATTAAGGATGTGCTGGTAAATGGCAAATCGCGCTTTGCCGAATTGCTCGACGGCGTGGCATCCGGGCAGTTAAAAGCGTCTGGCGTAAAAAACATTTTCGATCTGCCGTTTAGCGAAGGCTTAATTCGTTCGCTGAATCTGTTGCCATGTTCTTATCTGCTTTATTACTTCAAGCAAAAAGAGATGCTGGCGATTGAAATGGGTGAATACTACAAAGGCGGTGCGCGTGCGCAGATAGTGCAGAAAGTCGAGAAACAACTCTTTGAGCTGTATAAAAACCCGGAGCTGAAAGTTAAACCGAAAGAGCTGGAGCAGCGCGGTGGGGCTTATTACTCAGACGCGGCGTGCGAGGTGATTAACGCTATCTACAACGACAAGCAAACGGAACATTACATTAATATCCCGCATCATGGGCATATTGATAATATTCCGACTGACTGGGCGGTAGAAATGACCTGTACGCTGGGTCGCAATGGCGCGACGCCACATCCGCGAATTACCCATTTTGATGACAAAGTCATGGGGCTGATCCACACCATTAAAGGCTTTGAAATTGCCGCCAGCAACGCAGCACTTAGCGGTGAATTTAACGATGTGTTACTGGCGCTAAACCTTAGCCCGTTGGTGCATTCCGATCATGACGCAGAGTTGCTGGCACGTGAGATGATTCTGGCGCACGAGAAGTGGCTACCAAACTTTGCTGACTGTATTGTAGATCTCAAAAAAGCACATTAACCGGGGCTGATTATGGAACGCTTACTGATTGTTAATGCAGATGATTTTGGCTTAAGTAAAGGTCAGAACTACGGCATTATCGAGGCCTGTCGCAACGGGATTGTCACGTCGACGACGGCGCTGGTAAATGGTGAAGCCATCGACCATGCGGTGCAGTTGAGTCGTGATGAGCCGAGCCTGGCCGTCGGGATGCATTTTGTCCTCACCCTGGGCAAGCCGCTAACTGCAATGCCCGGTTTAACCCGCGAAGGCGTGTTGGGGAAATGGATCTGGCAACTGGCAAAAGAAGATGCTTTACCACTGGAGGAAATTGCTCAGGAACTTGCCAGCCAGTATCTGCGTTTCATTGAGCTGTTTGGGCGCAAACCTACCCATCTTGATAGTCATCATCATGTGCATATGTTCCCGCAGATTTTCCCGATTGTGGCCAGGTTTGCCGCTGAAGAGGGGATTGCGTTGCGCATCGATCGTCAGCCAGTATTTAACGATAGTGATTTACCGGCTAAATTGCGCAGTTCGCAGGGCTTCAGTAGCGCATTCTATGGTGAAGAGATCAGCGAGTCCCTGTTCCTGCAAGCGGTGGATGATTCCAGTCATCGCGGTGAGCGCTCGCTGGAAGTGATGTGCCATCCGGCGTTTATTGATAATACGATTCGCCAGAGTGCTTACTGTTTTCCACGGTTAACGGAGCTGGAAGTGTTGACATCAGCATCGTTGAAGTATGCCATTGCCGAGCGAGGTTATCGGTTGGGTAGTTATCTTGATGTGTAGGTAATGTTGTTTTGCCGGATGTAGCGTAAATACCTTATCCGGCCAGCAAAGTGTAGCAATTTCAATATATTATGAATTATTACGCTAGACCTGATAAGCGCAGCGCATCAGGCAAAGGCGGCGCAACTGCGCCGCCTATATTCAGGCAGGGATTTTGTCAATCTTAGGGATACGTGACCAGACGCGGTGCGCCGCTATCAGAGTCAGTAACTCATTCATAAAATTGCCGTCAGCTCTGTCGGCTTCAACAATCCCTTCTTCACCCTGGTCATCGACCTTGATTGTTGCCTTGAACTTGCGTGCATCTCCCGTCAGGGCTATTGGTTTAAGGTGTTTATAGGCTTCCATCAGGTAGTAGTTTGCGTCGCCGTTGTCTGCGATATCCGCGATATTGCCGCATGGGACAATAACCGCATCAACCGTCAGTGAGGGGGCTCCAGCAAAGGTAGCGGCTATTGGCAATACTGTACCGTCATCTGCTGTCACTTCTCCCATCCGTGAATAAAGCAGTTTGGCATGAACGCCTTTAGCTTTCAGCGCCTTGAGCATTTCCAGAAGGTCTGCCGATCTCACCTCATCATTAAGCAAAATCGCGACCACACGGCCTTTCACATCCCCATCCGGAATGGCATACAGACTTAACGCAGGATCTTTTTTCAGCCCGTTCACATCCGGTGGTGGCGTAATGTTCAGTTGGTCGTCTGTCAGTGCGATACCGAGATTTTTTGCTACCGCTTGCGCCAGGTTGAGATCGATATGCGCTAGCTGGTCAACAACGCGCTCACGAATATATGGGCGTACAACTTTACTCAACTCAAAGCTGAAAGCATCGATAATATGGCGCTGTTCGAATGGTGTCTGGCTTAACCAGAACAGGCGCGGATGGGAATAATATTCGCCAAACGATGGGCTACGCTCGCGCACCTTATTGCCTTCTACGCGCTCCTGATAGGATTCAAAACCTCCGCGTTTCGGCCCCGGCGGTGTTTCTCGCGGCCAGTTATCGTTGATCGAATTCGGTTCGTAGTTTGCTGGGTTAATGTCGATTCCCATCCGATGCATGCCGTCACGCTGGTAATTGTGGTACGGGCAGGTTGGGCGGTTAATTGGAATTTCATGGAAATTCGGCCCGCCAAGACGGCTGATTTGTGTGTCGGTGTAGGAGAACAAACGCCCCTGCAACAGCGGATCGTTGGTGAAATCCAGACCGGGGACAATGTGTCCAGGATGGAAAGCCACTTGTTCATTTTCGGCAAAAAAGTTATCCGGGTTACGATTGAGTACCATTTTACCGACGCGCTGAACGGGGACTAACTCTTCCGGGATAAGTTTTGTTGGGTCAAGCAGGTCGAAGTCGAATTTGAATTCATCCTCTTCCGCAATTAACTGGAAGCCAAGTTCATATTCCGGGAAGTCGCCCGCTTCAATCGCTTCCCACAGTTCGCGACGGTGGAAGTCCGGGTCTCGCCCCGTCAGTTTCTGCGCCTCATCCCATACCAGCGAGGCTTTACCTGCCAGTGGTTTCCAGTGGAAACGCACAAAGGTTGCTTTACCTTCGGCGTTAATCAGGCGGAAGGTGTGAATGCCGAAGCCTTCCATTGTGCGATAACTGCGGGGGAGCCCACGGTCTGACATCGCCCACATTACGTTATGCAGGGTTTCAGGTTGCAGGGAAACATAATCCCAGAAAGTGTCGTGGGCGCTGCCTCCCTGTGGGATCGCCCAGTGCGGCTCCGGTTTTACCGCATGAACAAAATCGGGGAATTTGTGTGCATCCTGAATAAAGAAGATCGGCGTGTTGTTGCCAACGAGATCAAAAATACCTTCTTCGGTATAGAACTTGGTGGCGAAACCACGGATATCACGCACGGTATCTGCCGAGCCAGCGCCCCCCTGAACGGTAGAGAAGCGCACAAATACCGGAGTGATTTTGTTCGGATCAGACAGAAAATCGGCTTTGGTGATGTCGCTCAAGTTTTTATACGGCTGGAAATAGCCGTGAGCAGCAGAACCGCGTGCGTGAACAATACGCTCCGGGATGCGTTCGTGGTCAAAGTGAGTGATTTTCTCACGCAGAATAAAATCTTCCAGCAGCGTAGGCCCACGGCTACCGGCACGCAGGGAGTTTTGATCGTCGGCTATGCGTACGCCCTGATTGGTGGTCAGTGCATAATTCTCGCTGCCTTTACGCACATCTTCCAGGGAATTTATTTTTTCATTACGCGTATCCGGCGCTTTCAGGCTACCTGGCGCAGTAGGTTGCGCACCAGGCGGGGTCGGTTCAGCCACTGGACGATGAGAGCCGTCCTCAGGTGCCAGTGAGTCCATCCCGGGTTTCGCTTCGCTCGAATCGTGCAGGGGGGACTGGTGCTGATGTGGGTTCTTTTCGTTATGTTGCGACATTGAACTCGTCTCCTTATTTCATTGCTGAAAGGGCCGCTGTTTTGGTCAAAAAACCTTCTAACTATAGACCACCAGGGGGATCTCGCTCTGGAAGTGGTGCCAGAGAAGGTTTTTGGGAATGTACGCAAAGCAGGACGGACGGGGGCTAAATCGGCTAAACTACAGTTTTTCTGATTTTTAATATGCGTTTAGTGAAGCCAGTAATGAAGAAACCGCTACGTCAGCAAAACCGCCCGATTATTAGCTATGTTCCGCGCACAGAACCCGCGCCGCCAGAACATGCGGTTAAAATGGATTCGTTTCGTGATGTCTGGATACTGCGCGGCAAGTATGTGGCGTTTGTCCTGGTGGGGGAATCATTCCTGCGCTCACCGGCGTTTAGCGTACCGGAGTCGGCCCAGCGTTGGGCAAATCAGGTGCGGCAAGAAAATGAGATCGAAGAATAAATAAACGCCTGTCGGATGACAGGCGTTTTGCGTTATAAACCAGGATTAACGGTGTGCCAGCTCGGCGTCGTCTTCGCTGTCCAGAATGGACTTATCGGTTTGCTTCAGCCACTGGCTGGTCAGCGTACCTGCGGTCATTGAGCCGCTAACGTTCAATGCAGTTCGGCCCATATCGATAAGCGGTTCAACGGAGATTAGCAGAGCCACCAGCGTTACCGGTAAGCCCATTGCTGGCAGAACAATCAACGCGGCGAATGTCGCACCACCACCAACACCTGCAACACCTGCTGAACTCACCGTGACGATACCGACGAGTGTCGCAATCCACATTGGATCCAGTGGGTTAATGCCAACTGTAGGTGCAACCATCACCGCCAGCATTGCCGGATACAAACCAGCACAGCCGTTCTGACCAATGGTCGCACCGAAAGAAGCGGCGAAACTGGCAATGGATTCAGGAACACCCAGGCGACGCGTTTGCGCTTCTACGTTCAGCGGAATAGACGCGGCGCTGGAGCGACTGGTGAAGGCAAACGTCAGTACTGGCCATACTTTACGGAAGTATTTCAGCGGGCTTACGCCGTTAATACCCAGCAGAATGCCATGTACCGCAAACATAATGATAAGACCCAGGTAGGACGCGACAACGAAGCTACCCAGCTTAATGATGTCTTGCAGATTGGAACCGGCAACGACTTTGGTCATCAGCGCAAGCACGCCGTAAGGGGTCAATTGCATGACCAGGCGAACCAGTTTCATCACCCAGCTTTGCAGCGTGTCGATAGCGGTTAAGACGCGTTCACCTTTCGGCGCATCATCTTTCAGCAGTTTTAGCGCGGCGACACCAAGGAAGGCGGCAAAAATTACCACGCTGATAATTGACGTCGGATTGGCACCAGTCAAATCGGCAAACGGGTTTTTCGGGATAAAGGACAGAATGAGTTGCGGAACACTTAAGTCTGCAACTTTACCAACATAGTTGCTTTCGATAGCGTTCAGACGCGCCGTCTCTGCGCCACCCTGAACCAGACCTTCAGCAGTCAGACCAAACAGGTTGGTCACCAGCACACCGACCAGCGCCGCAATCAGCGTGGTAAACAGCAGCGTACCGATGGTCAGAAAACTGATTTTGCCTAACTGAGATGCGTTATGCAGGCGAGCAACCGCGCTCAGAATAGAGGCGAATACTAACGGCATGACGATCATTTGCAGTAGCTGAACATAGCCGTTACCGACAATGTTAAACCACTGTACAGAATCTTTAAGTACCTGGCTGTCAGAACCATAAATGGTGTGCAGAGCAAGGCCAAAGACCACGCCCATCACCAGACCCACCAGCACTTTTTTTGCCAGACTCCACTGTTTGTGGCGAGTCTGGGCCAACGCAAACAGCAGCACAACGAACACCACGATGTTCGCAATTAATGGAAAGTTCATCCCCGTTCTCCTGATCTTATTATTTCTATCACTGTGTAACAGTCATAGTGTTGTCGCAAGATTAACAGAACTGTGAGCTGGCTCTTATATTCAAATGGAATTGCTTATTCCAGAAAGACGGTTTTTGCCGCTTTAATATTCAACCTGATGCTTAATAAGACGATGAAACTGGATCTGCAAGGTATTGATCATTTCCGATGACCAACGCACGGCACTGTTTTCGGGCAATGAATGGGGCATCCACACCGACCAGACAAATAATGCCATGCAGAGAAAACGCTCCAGTTGATTGCCCTTTTGTGGCACCAGAATTGGCAGGCGGAAGCGCCAGCGACATGGCCAGAGGAGGGGAACGCCAGCCGGTGTCAGCATATCGGCAAGGATATGGCTCAAATAACCCAGCACCATACCTTGCAAAGCATCAGCCGGAATAAACCAGCTTTCCGGAACTTTAAGATAAAAGGTCGCCAGCAACGCAAAGACCGCCAGCAGACTGTGGGTAAATCCACGGTGTCCAAATGCCCGGGCAATGGGTTTTGATATCCACTTTAATCGCTGCCCAAGAAACGATTTTGGGTGGTCGATGTCCGGTAACAGACACGTTAAGATTGCGGAAGGGACAATATGCCACCAGTCACCCTGTGCCAGCACGGGCGTTAGTTCGGCATTTTTGGCAAATACCGCGCAAGCAATAGAAAAAAGAAGGTGACCTTCCGCCGTCATGATAAAACTCACTAAACTGTCGATACGTACAGTATAGGATTTTTATACAGTGCGCGGAAGTGGTGACGGTGTAACTCTTTATCACAAAATGATGATAAATCCGCCAGTTGAATAAAAATTCAGATAAAAAACCAGGGGCAGTGATGACACTGCCCGATTTTTATTAGCCGAGGAGGTCTTCCGCGGTGAGTTCGGTGAGAGATGAAAGCTTCACGTTTGCCAACACAAAACGTGGATCATTTTGCGCTTCTGGCGCAGGAACGACGATGGAACGCATACGGGCTGCTTTAGAGGCGATCATACCGTTTACAGAATCTTCCAGCGCCACGCAGGCCAGCGGATCAATACCCAGTTTTGCGGCGCAGTCGAGATACACTTGCGGGTGCGGTTTGCTGTAAGGCAGTTTTTCTGCGGAGGCGAGGGCATCGAAACTGTCACGTAAGTCAAACATGGTCAGCACTTTTTCCAGCATATGTAACGGCGACGCAGAGGCCAGGCCAACCAATAAACCGTGTTCTTTGCACAGCGCAACGGCCTCACGCACACCAGGCAGTAATGGCCGAGTCTCTTCAACCAGTGAAATGGCACGAGCAATAACCCGTTCTACCACTTCCTGACGACCCGGCCCACGCCACGGCTGCCGGGCGTACCACAGATCAACCACCATATCGATGCGTAAACCTAAGGTGTCCGGTAGCTCGTTACGACGGGAGATGTCCACCCCCAGGCTTGCCATCACATCCAGTTCGGCTCGATCCCATAAAGGTTCAGAGTCGATAAGTAATCCATCCATATCGAAAATTGCAGCAAGAATCTGTCGCGGGGTTGACATTACAACCTCTCCTTTAGAGCATTAAGTGTAAGGTATTAAGCAGTGCTTATGATTAAGCGCCTATCATATCGCCTTTAAAGAATGGGCGAAAACAGATATCTACAGGTAAACTAAGTGAATCGACGCGTCTTAATCAAGGAGAACTCATGACGTATCAACAAGCTGGACGCATTGCTGTTTTGAAAAGGATTTTCGGTTGGGTGATTTTTATACCCGCACTGATCTCTACGCTGATTTCTTTGCTGAAATTTATGAATACCCGGCAGGAAAATCAGGAAGGTATTAATGCGGTCATGCTCGACTTTACCCATGTCATGATCGATATGATGCAGGCGAATACGCCTTTTTTGAATCTGTTCTGGTACAACTCACCGACGCCCAATTTTAATGGCGGTGTGAATATTATGTTCTGGGTGATTTTCATCCTGATATTTGTTGGACTTGCGTTGCAAGACTCCGGTGCCCGTATGAGCCGCCAGGCGCGTTTCTTACGTGAAGGTGTTGAGGATCAACTCATTCTGGAGAAGGCTAAAGGAGACGAGGGGTTAACGCGTGAACAGATTGAGTCACGCATTGTTGTTCCGCACCATACCATTTTCTTGCAGTTTTTTTCACTCTATATCTTGCCGGTCATTTGTATTGCTGCTGGGTATGTGTTTTTTTCTCTGCTTGGGTTTATTTAATCAAAAGGCCGCGCGAAGCGGCCATTATCATCAACTCACATCATGCCGCTAATAATCTATCCAGTGACTGCTGAGCAATAACCAAATGCTGCCCGCCAAACAACCTTGCACGATTAAGTAACGTGTAGAGCTGGTAAATTGGTTGACGTTCGAGGAAATCTGCCGGTAGCGGTGAAACTGACTGATAGCCGTCATAGATTTGCGGCGGTTGTTCAGTGTGCAGCGGCAACATCGCCAGATCGCACTCTCTGTCACCCCAGTAACAAGCGGGATCGAAGATGTACGGGCCATTCGGACCCAGCGCACAGTTTCCGGACCATAAATCACCGTGTAACAGTGACGGCTGCGGCTGATGTGAGGCCAGACGTTGCTGAATGTGTTCGACGATGGCGTCGATATTGCCGAAGGCGATCCCTTTTTCTGCCGCCAGTTCCAGTTGCCAGCCAATACGTTGTTCAGCAAAAAACGTTGCCCAGCGACGTTGCCAGGTGTTGGGTTGTGGAGTAGTCGAAAGTGCGTTATCGAAATCGAGGCCAAATTGTGGCTGATCACTCCATTGATGCAGGTGCGCAATTTGCTGCCCTAAAATAAATGCGTTATGTGCATCCAACGGGCGAGGCGGGAGATAGTCCATCACCAAAAAACTGTAGTCCCGGTCAGCGCCAACAGCCCAGACTCTGGGCACAGTAACGGTTTTACTGCGTGATAATAATTCCAGTTGATCGGCTTCGGCGGTAAAACCGGAAAGCAGGTCCCTTTCATCACATTTGACGAAAAAATCACGTCCAGCATAGCGCAAATGCCATGCGGCATGGACTTCCCCGCCAGGCAGTTCATTACGCAGTTCGATTTCGCCTTCACCTAACTGCTCGCTCAAAAGACGACTGATTGCCTGCCACATGATGTCTCTCCCATGTTGTCTGCCAGATCATAAAGTTAGCGCAAGAATGCGGTGAAAAAACACGAGCTAACGCACACCACAGACTGATTATTGCCCAAAAACCATTTATTTTCTGTCGCTATACCATTTCTCCCAGGTGGTGATTGTGATTTCCGGGGATTTGCCGGTTGCACTTTGGGTAAGCCCGGCAACCAGCTCTCTTATTTCATCTTCATTTTGAGTACTGATAAGCCCAAAGGTGTTCGTTCCCAGCTCATGGATATTTCCGTCATCATCCGTCATGGTCAGTAAAAAACCGTCGCGTGTCAGAAAGTTATTTAACTCATTAATTTCAGTTAATGTGTCTTCATGCAACATGACGGTAATGACATAGCGGACAAGGTCGCCACCGGCCATAATTCACCTCTTTGTTATCACGTGATTTTTTAGCATAGTCGGAGAAACGCGTTGCCGACAGGTTTGTGGTGATTCCCCCAATGTTGGGGGAATATCTCTATTAGTGGGAAAGGTAAGCGTAAATTTTTTGCGTATCGTCATGGGAGCACAGGCGAGTTCCTTGATTGAGCGTGGCGGCACTACCTGCGGCTACGCCAAAACGAACCATTTCTTCAAGAGGGGCATTTTCCGCCAGCTTCAGCGTCATCGCGCCGACCATGCTGTCACCTGCACCGACGGTACTCTGGCTTTTCACCGGTGGCGGCACTACCTGAATGCAGTTTTCGCTGTCCACTCCCAACGCCCCTTGCGGGCCAAGAGAAACAACAACCCGTTTGGCCTTACCACTATTTACGATTTCCTGCGCGGCTTTGCGCACATCATCTGGCTGGGTGAGTTCGCGATTGACCAGTGCGCTGAGCTCTTTCTGGTTCGGTTTCACCAGTTCGATATTGCCAATGGCCAGTGCCGCGCTTAGTGCATCGCCGGAACTGTCGACAATGCAACGAATCCCTTGTTTTTGTGCAGCGGAGATAAGTTGAGTTAATTTTTCCAGCTTCACACCTGGGGGCAGACTGCCGCTTATGACCAGGATAGCCCCAGATTCAATTTCCAGAACCTGTTCTTCAAGTTGACGAAATTCATCTTCACTTAACGTCGCGCCAGGCATGACAAATCGGTACTGCTCACCCGTAGATTCTACATGTACGTGCAGATTCTGGCGGGTCCAGTCTTTTGCTTCGACAGTGGCAACCGGGACATTTTCATCAGCCAGCAGTGAAACCAGATGTTCGCCGGTTGCGCCGCCAGCCGGGAAGATTGCCGTGGCGCTACCCCCAAGGTGAGCAATGGCGCGGGCGACGTTAATACCGCCGCCACCAGGCTCAAACACCGGGGCGGTACAGCGCAGTTTTCCTTCGGGATAAATTTGCGGGGTAATTGTTGCGCTATCGAGAGAAGGCGCAAGTGTCAACGTATAGATACGTACCATCATTTCCTCCTATAGGCTGATTTCAGTCTGGCACTGAATCAGTGGAAAGTGAAGAAATTAACAATATGATTTATTGGATATTTATATAAAATTAATCGGGTAAAGATATATAAATAAATATCTGTTTTCGCAATGTGCTTATTCAAAAAATGAAATAAGAAGTCATTGCTAAGTTTTTCACTCCTTTTTATAATTTGTTACCTTTCCAGGGACGCTACTCTTTGATCCTCAAGAAAGTTTCCGGGACCGCGATGGTCTCTTTTTTTGTTGTACGGACTTTTAATAAATGAAGCTTTTGAAGACAGTTCCTGCCATCGTTATGTTGGCGGGGGGTATGTTTGCGTCTCTGAATGCAACTGCCGATGATTCCGTTTTTACTGTCATGGACGACCCTGCCAGCGCCAAAAAAACTTTCGAAGGTAATCTGAATGCAGGTTACCTTGCACAATCAGGTAACACGAAAAGTTCTTCACTAACGGCTGATACCACTATGACCTGGTATGGGTATACTACTGCCTGGTCGCTGTGGGGGAACGCCAGCAATACGTCTTCTAATGATGAACGTTCTTCGGAAAAATATGCGGTGGGCGGGCGTAGCCGTTTTAATTTAACTGACTATGACTATTTATTTGGTCAGGCTAGTTGGCTGACAGACCGTTATAACGGTTATCGCGAACGCGATGTGCTGACTGCGGGTTATGGTCGCCAGTTTTTGAATGGTCCGGTACACAGTTTCCGCTTTGAATTCGGTCCTGGCGTGCGTTACGACAAATATACCGACAATGCCAGTGAAACTCAGCCGCTGGGTTATGCTTCCGGGGCTTATGCGTGGCAGTTGACCGACAACGCTAAATTTACCCAAGGTGTTTCCGTCTTTGGCGCGGAAGACACGACGTTAAACTCGGAAAGTGCGCTGAATGTTGCCATCAATGAGCATTTCGGTCTTAAAGTGGCTTACAACGTCACGTGGAACTCTGAACCGCCTGAATCGGCTCCAGAACATACTAACCGCCGAACAACGTTATCGCTGGGATATAAAATGTAACTATTACTGCCGGACTGCGACGTGCGGTCTGGCTTTTACGTTAGCGGATAGAGTCTTACCATTCAGCCCCAAATCATTGCTGCCCAACGCAGTAACAGCATCGCGCCACAGATAGCCAGTAGTACCACCACCATCTTCCAGTGTTTTTTGTCAAAACGTTTTGTCGGCATGCGATTTTCCTGCGTATTTCGAGTAGTCGATAATCGAGTGTAACAAAATGGGCAGGTGTTGCCTGTGTTGATTTATATCATATCGATCATGGTGATTGTCGCTTTGCCCGACAACAAATACCGTGTAAACTGCCAGGCGGTATTATCAGAAAGTGGGTGTAGGTCTGGCATCACCAACCGGTATGCTGTGACATATTTCGCAGAGTGAAGCGGGAATCAACCCAAACCTTTTTGGTAAATTTCATATGAATCTTTGTATGTGATCTTTCGTGTGGGTCACCACTGCAAATAAGGATATAACATGCCTGTTATTACTCTTCCTGATGGCAGCCAACGCCATTACGACCACGCTGTAAGCCCCATGGATGTTGCGCTGGACATTGGTCCAGGTCTGGCGAAAGCCTGTATCGCAGGGCGCGTTAATGGCGAACTGGTAGATGCGTGCGATTTGATTGAAAACGACGCTAAACTGGCGATCATTACCGCTAAAGACGAAGAAGGTCTGGAGATCATTCGTCACTCCTGCGCGCACCTGTTAGGGCACGCAATTAAACAACTTTGGCCGCATACCAAAATGGCAATCGGCCCGGTTATTGACAACGGTTTCTATTATGACGTTGATCTTGACCGCACGTTAACCCAGGAAGATGTCGAAGCACTCGAGAAGCGGATGCATGAGCTTGCTGAGAAAAACTACGACGTCATTAAGAAGAAAGTTAGCTGGCACGAAGCGCGTGAAACGTTTGTTAAACGCGGCGAGAGCTATAAAGTCTCCATCCTGGACGAAAATATTGCCCATGATGACCTGCCGGGTCTCTATTTTCATGAAGAATATGTCGATATGTGCCGCGGTCCGCACGTACCGAACATGCGTTTCTGCCATCACTTCAAACTGATGAAAACGGCAGGGGCTTACTGGCGCGGCGATAGCAACAACAAAATGTTGCAGCGTATTTACGGTACTGCGTGGGCAGACAAAAAAGCCCTCAACGCTTACCTGCAGCGCCTGGAAGAAGCCGCTAAACGCGACCACCGTAAAATCGGTAAGCAGCTTGACCTGTATCATATGCAGGAAGAAGCGCCGGGTATGGTGTTCTGGCACAACGACGGCTGGACAATCTTCCGTGAACTGGAAGTGTTCGTACGTTCTAAACTGAAAGAGTACCAGTATCAGGAAGTAAAAGGTCCGTTCATGATGGACCGCGTCCTGTGGGAAAAAACCGGACACTGGGAAAACTACAAAGATGCGATGTTCACCACGTCTTCAGAGAACCGTGAATACTGCATTAAGCCGATGAACTGCCCGGGTCACGTACAAATTTTCAACCAGGGGCTGAAGTCGTATCGCGATCTGCCGCTGCGTATGGCCGAGTTCGGTAGCTGCCACCGTAACGAGCCGTCAGGTTCTCTGCATGGACTGATGCGTGTACGTGGTTTCACTCAGGACGACGCGCATATCTTCTGTACTGAAGAACAAATTCGCGATGAAGTTAACGGATGTATCCGTTTAGTCTATGATATGTACAGCACTTTTGGCTTCGAGAAAATCGTGGTCAAACTTTCCACTCGTCCTGAAAAACGTATTGGCAGCGACGAAATGTGGGATCGTGCTGAGGCGGACCTGGCAGTTGCGCTGGAAGAAAACAACATCCCGTTTGAATATCAACTGGGTGAAGGCGCTTTCTACGGTCCGAAAATTGAATTTACCCTGTATGACTGCCTCGATCGTGCATGGCAGTGCGGTACGGTACAGCTGGACTTCTCCTTGCCGTCTCGTCTGAGCGCCTCCTATGTGGGCGAAGACAACGAGCGTAAGGTTCCGGTAATGATTCACCGCGCAATTCTGGGGTCTATGGAACGTTTCATCGGTATCCTGACCGAAGAGTTCGCTGGTTTCTTCCCGACCTGGCTTGCGCCGGTTCAGGTTGTTATCATGAACATTACTGATTCGCAGTCTGAATACGTTAACGAATTGACGCAAAAACTATCAAATGCGGGCATTCGTGTTAAAGCAGACTTGAGAAATGAGAAGATTGGCTTTAAAATCCGCGAGCACACTTTGCGTCGCGTCCCGTATATGTTGGTCTGTGGTGATAAAGAGGTGGAATCTGGCAAAGTTGCCGTTCGCACCCGCCGTGGTAAAGACCTGGGAAGCATGGACGTAAATGAAGTGATCGAGAAGCTGCAACAAGAGATTCGCAGCCGCAGTCTTAAACAATTGGAGGAATAAGGTATTAAAGGCGGAAAACGAGTTCAAACGGCGCGCCCTAACCGTATTAATGGCGAAATTCGCGCCCAGGAAGTTCGCTTAACAGGTCTGGAAGGCGAGCAGCTTGGTATTGTGAGTCTGAGAGAAGCTCTGGAGAAAGCTGAAGAAGCCGGAGTAGACTTAGTCGAGATCAGTCCTAACGCCGAGCCGCCGGTTTGTCGTATCATGGATTACGGCAAATTCCTCTATGAAAAGAGCAAGTCTTCTAAGGAACAGAAGAAAAAGCAAAAAGTTATCCAGGTTAAGGAAATTAAATTCCGTCCTGGTACAGATGAAGGCGACTATCAGGTAAAACTCCGCAGCCTGATTCGCTTTCTGGAAGAGGGTGATAAAGCCAAAATCACACTGCGTTTCCGCGGTCGTGAGATGGCGCACCAGCAAATCGGTATGGAAGTGCTTAATCGCGTGAAAGACGATTTGCAAGAACTGGCAGTGGTCGAATCCTTCCCAACGAAGATCGAAGGCCGCCAGATGATCATGGTGCTCGCTCCTAAGAAGAAACAGTAAGGCCATCAAGTAATCATTCCTGTGGGCCTCGGCTCACAGGGTGATTCGCCTTTGTTTCTGTTTATCAACAATGCGAAGTGGAAGTTATTAAAATGCCAAAAATTAAGACCGTACGCGGTGCTGCTAAGCGCTTCAAAAAAACCGGTAAAGGTGGTTTTAAGCACAAGCACGCTAACCTGCGTCACATTCTGACCAAAAAAGCGACCAAACGTAAACGTCACCTGCGTCCGAAAGCCATGGTTTCTAAAGGCGATCTGGGCCTGGTAATCGCGTGCCTGCCGTACGCATAAGCCGTTAACGTTTTTTAACTTTTTAATTAGAATAGATACAGGAGAGCACATATGGCTCGCGTAAAACGTGGTGTTATTGCACGCGCACGTCACAAGAAAATTTTGAAACAAGCTAAAGGCTACTACGGTGCGCGTTCTCGCGTATACCGCGTTGCCTTCCAGGCTGTTATCAAGGCTGGTCAGTATGCTTACCGTGACCGTCGTCAACGTAAGCGTCAGTTCCGTCAACTGTGGATTGCGCGTATCAACGCAGCAGCACGTCAGAACGGTATTTCTTACAGCAAATTCATCAATGGCCTGAAAAAAGCCTCTGTTGAAATCGACCGTAAGATCCTGGCTGACATCGCAGTATTCGACAAAGTAGCGTTCACCGCTCTGGTTGAAAAAGCGAAAGCAGCTCTGGCATAAGCCAGTTGAAAGAGGGAGCTTGTCTCCCTCTTTTCGTTTCAACACTATCAGAACATTGACTTTTATCGTCGTAGCCTTTTCAATAAAGGTCTTTTGAAAAGTTCCAAAAGGTAACGCAAGCAATGAATGCTGCTATTTTCCGCTTCTTTTTTTACTTTAGCACCTGACTCCAGGAGGCTAGCGCGTGAGAAGAGAAACGGAAAACAGCGCCTGAAAGCCTCCCAGTGGAGGCTTTTTTTGTATGCGCGTTCTGAAAAATAAAAAGCCTGTCTCATCAGGCGTAACTGTCGCAGTCAGTTTGGACACGGCCAGTGCGGAGAAACCGGAGCGTACTTAAGTACGTGAGGATTTCGAGCACTGCCCGGGACAAAATGGCAAGTAAAATAGTCTGATGGGATAGGCTCTAAGTCCAACGAACCAGTGTCACCACCGACACAATGAGGAAAACCATGTCACATCTCGCAGAACTGGTTGCCAGTGCGAAGGCGGCCATTAGCCAGGCGTCAGATGTTGCCGCGTTAGACAATGTGCGCGTCGAATATTTGGGTAAAAAAGGGCACTTGACCCTTCAGATGACGACCCTGCGTGAGCTGCCGCCAGAAGAGCGTCCGGCAGCCGGTGCGGTTATCAACGAAGCAAAAGAGCAGGTGCAGCAGGCGCTGAATGCGCGTAAAGCCGAGCTGGAAAGCGCGGCGTTGAATGCGCGTCTGGCAGCAGAGACTATTGATGTCTCCTTGCCGGGGCGTCGTATTGAAAACGGCGGTCTGCATCCGGTGACCCGTACTATCGACCGTATCGAAAGTTTCTTCGGTGAGCTTGGCTTTACCGTGGCTACCGGGCCGGAAATCGAAGACGATTATCATAACTTTGATGCTCTGAACATTCCAGGTCACCACCCAGCGCGCGCTGACCACGACACTTTCTGGTTTGATGCTACTCGCCTGCTGCGTACCCAGACGTCTGGCGTACAGATCCGCACCATGAAAGCCCAGCAGCCACCGATTCGTATCATCGCACCTGGCCGTGTTTATCGTAACGACTACGACCAGACTCACACACCGATGTTCCATCAGATGGAAGGCCTGATTGTTGACACCAACATCAGCTTTACCAACCTGAAAGGCACACTGCACGACTTCCTGCGTAACTTCTTTGAAGAAGATTTGCAGATCCGCTTCCGTCCTTCCTACTTCCCGTTCACCGAACCGTCTGCAGAAGTGGACGTTATGGGTAAAAACGGCAAATGGTTGGAAGTGCTGGGTTGCGGCATGGTGCATCCAAATGTGCTGCGTAACGTCGGTATCGACCCGGAAGTTTACTCCGGTTTTGCCTTTGGGATGGGGATGGAGCGCCTGACTATGTTGCGTTACGGCGTCACCGACCTGCGTTCATTCTTCGAAAACGATCTGCGTTTCCTCAAACAGTTTAAATAAGGCAGGAATAGATTATGAAATTCAGTGAACTGTGGTTACGCGAATGGGTGAACCCAGCGATTGATAGCGATGCGCTGGCGAATCAAATCACTATGGCGGGTCTGGAAGTTGACGGTGTAGAACCGGTTGCCGGTAGCTTCCATGGCGTGGTTGTTGGTGAAGTAGTTGAGTGCGCACAGCATCCAAACGCTGACAAACTGCGAGTGACGAAAGTCAACGTTGGTGGTGATCGCCTGCTGGATATTGTCTGTGGCGCACCAAACTGCCGTCAGGGCCTGCGTGTGGCGGTAGCGACCATTGGTGCTGTTCTGCCGGGTGATTTTAAAATTAAAGCGGCGAAACTGCGTGGCGAACCGTCTGAAGGGATGCTGTGCTCTTTCTCCGAGCTGGGCATTTCTGACGATCATAACGGCATTATTGAACTGCCAGCGGATGCGCCGATTGGTACTGACATTCGTGAATACCTGAAACTCGATGATAACACTATCGAAATCAGCGTTACGCCAAACCGTGCCGACTGCTTAGGCATCATTGGTGTTGCGCGCGACGTTGCTGTGCTGAACCAGTTGCCGCTGGTTGAACCGGAAATCATTCCGGTTGGTGCAACCATTGACGATACGTTGCCGATTGCAGTAGAAGCGCCTGAAGCCTGCCCGCGTTATCTTGGTCGCGTCGTAAAAGGCATTAACGTTAAAGCCCCAACTCCGCTGTGGATGAAAGAAAAACTGCGTCGCTGCGGCATTCGTTCTATCGATGCGGTCGTTGACGTGACCAACTACGTGCTCCTTGAACTGGGTCAACCGATGCACGCTTTCGATAAAGATCGCATTGAAGGCGGTATTGTGGTGCGGATGGCGAAAGAGGGTGAAACGCTGGTGTTGCTCGATGGCACTGAAGCGAAGCTGAATGCTGACACTCTGGTTATTGCTGACCACAACAAGGCACTGGCAATGGGTGGCATCTTCGGCGGCGAACATTCTGGCGTAAATGAAGAAACGCAAAACGTTTTGCTGGAATGCGCTTTCTTCAGCCCGCTGTCTATCACCGGTCGTGCTCGTCGTCATGGCCTGCATACCGATGCGTCTCACCGTTACGAGCGTGGTGTTGATCCGGCACTGCAGCATAAAGCAATGGAACGTGCGACTCGTCTGCTGATTGACATTTGCGGCGGTGAAGCAGGTCCGGTTATCGATATCACCAACGAAGCAACGCTGCCGAAGCGTGCGACTATCACTTTACGTCGCAGCAAACTGGATCGCCTGATCGGCCATCATATTGCCGATGAGCAGGTTACCGACATTCTGCGTCGCCTCGGCTGCAAAGTGACCGAAGGTAAGGACGAGTGGCAGGCAGTTGCGCCGAGCTGGCGTTTCGACATGGAGATTGAAGAGGATCTGGTCGAAGAGGTCGCTCGTGTTTATGGCTACAACAACATTCCGGACGAGCCGGTGCAGGCGAGCCTGATTATGGGCACTCACCGCGAAGCTGACCTGTCGCTCAAGCGTGTGAAAACGCTTCTCAACGACAAAGGCTATCAGGAAGTGATCACCTACAGCTTCGTGGATCCGAAAGTTCAGCAGATGATCCACCCGGGTGCAGAAGCGTTACTGCTGCCAAGTCCGATCTCGGTTGAAATGTCAGCAATGCGCCTTTCTTTGTGGACTGGCCTGCTGGCAACGGTAGTGTACAACCAGAACCGTCAGCAAAACCGTGTGCGTATTTTCGAAAGTGGCCTGCGTTTTGTTCCGGACACCCAGGCACCATTGGGCATTCGTCAGGATCTGATGTTAGCTGGTGTTATTTGCGGTAACCGTTATGAAGAGCACTGGAACCTGGCAAAAGAGACCGTTGATTTCTATGATTTGAAAGGTGATCTGGAATCCGTTCTCGACCTGACTGGTAAACTGAATGAGGTTGAGTTCCGTGCAGAAGCGAATCCGGCGCTGCATCCTGGACAATCCGCAGCGATTTATCTGAAAGGTGAACGCATTGGTTTTGTTGGGGTTGTTCATCCTGAACTGGAACGTAAACTGGATCTCAACGGTCGCACTCTGGTGTTCGAACTGGAGTGGAGCAAGCTCGCAGACCGCGTGGTGCCTCAAGCGCGCGAGATTTCTCGCTTCCCGGCGAACCGTCGCGACATCGCGGTTGTGGTCGCAGAAAACGTTCCCGCTGCGGATATTTTATCCGAATGTAAGAAAGTTGGCGTAAATCAGGTAGTTGGCGTAAACTTATTTGACGTGTACCGCGGTAAGGGTGTTGCGGAGGGGTATAAGAGCCTCGCCATAAGCCTGATCCTGCAAGATACCAGCCGTACACTCGAAGAAGAGGAGATTGCCGCTACCGTCGCCAAATGTGTAGAGGCATTAAAAGAGCGATTCCAGGCATCATTGAGGGATTGAACCTATGGCGCTTACAAAAGCTGAAATGTCAGAATATCTGTTTGATAAGCTTGGGCTTAGCAAGCGGGATGCCAAAGAACTGGTTGAACTGTTTTTCGAAGAGATCCGTCGCGCTCTGGAAAACGGCGAGCAGGTAAAACTCTCTGGCTTTGGTAACTTCGATCTGCGTGATAAGAATCAACGTCCGGGACGTAACCCGAAAACGGGCGAAGATATTCCCATTACAGCACGGCGCGTGGTGACCTTCAGACCAGGGCAGAAGTTAAAAAGCCGGGTCGAAAACGCTTCGCCCAAAGACGAGTAATCTGATCTAACTAAAAAGGCCGCTCTGCGGCCTTTTTTCTTTCAATAACCGATTGATTTATAATATTTTATCTCTCTTTGTTCCACTATGTGTCCACATTCAGTGGAGGGAGAGGGGTGTAAGCCCGCTACATTGTGGGCTTTGTCTTATAGTCTGATCACTGTTTCAAGTCGGTGAGGGCACCAAAAAGAAAACCCGCAGTTTTTACGCTGCGGGTTTGTTGTTCATGTCTGTGAGATAGGGTGCCTTATCGACCTTACCCTGGCAACCGATTGACGGGGGATTGCTCCCCCGTCGCGGTTTCCTTACTGCTTACACTGTAAGAACGCCGCAAACTCCGCTCCCCAGAAGCTCATCCGTATTTCGCACAGCGAACCGTGCAGCATCCAGATGATGAGGATTGCCGTCACGCAGAACGTGATGGCCGTAAGCGATTTTTGCGACATAGCACTTGCTCCTTTTCCGGAGAGGCGCTAACCTTTCACTTGTCAAGGTAATGCGGTTAGGGCCTCGGTTAAACAGAGATGTTTTCCGGGGCCTTTCCACATCTGGCCTTCGGGTATTCCCTCCGACCATCAGCCGAAAGGCACCCGCGCGTAATCTATCGCTTTTTTGTTGCTCCGGCAATTCTGCCTGTTAATTCTGAGGTAAAGGTAAACTCATCTGATTGTTTCCCCTGTGTGAAGCTGGCAGCTCATGCCACGGGATACCATCTGAAGAGTGAACGCCGGAGGCGTGTTTCGATGTGAATTTATGGAAAGCTTCCAGTGTTGAGAAGCATACGCCGCATTCTAGGTTGTTACATTGGTAATACTTTTGCCGGACGGTGTTTGAATCATTTTCCGGACGACTTGTGCGGATACGGGCAGATGCGCCACAAAGCGGACAACGGAACATTGCTACCCCTCCATTTAACGTGATGCTTCCGTTATTTTTAGTTGCACTATGCAGATTCTAGCTGACTGAATCTTTGATTAAAAGTTCTTCTATGCTCATAACTCGATCTCGTAAGAATCTCAACTTGTATAAATTTATTAACATAAATATATACTAATAATTAAAATAGTTGCGTTTGCTGCCATAATATGCAGTTAGCCATTACAGAAGATGAATATTTAACCATAGGTAAGATATAAACTGGATGGTATAAAATACCTAGGTGAGTAACTAATTATATTTAATTATTTTGGATATTAGTCACTCACCGTGGTATTAGGGAAACTAAATACTCTCTTGGTTCTTTTTGATTGTTTTTAGAGTTTTCAGATAATGGTTTTTCCTGTCAAAACTTTGTTTTACTAATTCTTTATCGGTTGGTGATAAATTTTCTATGTCATCCAATGTAAACTCATCTTTTATTTTTTCTTGTAGCATTCTCTCAAGCTTTTTATATTTCCTGATGGCGATTTTGTTGTAAAACCAATTAACCATAAGAGGAAGAAATAAAGATATAAATACAGTCGACTTACTATAGTTTTCTATTCCTATTATATCCTTCACCCGCTCAGAAAAAGGCAGGGTGAGTATAATGCTGGCAATAATTGAAGCCAGAAAACCGTATGCCAATCTACGGACATCGTGGTTAGCCTCCTGGATTGCGGGAATTGTGTCATTAGTTTTTGACATGCCCCTTCTCCTCCGCGTTTTGTTTATCTATCATCTTTATAGAACTTTCATCTATAAACATACTGGCTTCCAGGAGGGCAATTATCATGCTTCCCAAAATAGAGGACAGTCTAATTGATGCTTTTTTTGAATCATCATTTTTTCCATCGTATTTTGAATAACCAAAATAATCTTCGAATAGAAGGCTTTCAATGTCATCAAAGAAGAAAAAGGATGTAGTTGTAACAATTATTGGTTTTTTGTCTATTATCTGAAACTTTACATTTGTTTTATTGAATTTAATTGATGTGTCATTAACTATCTTAACTAGCTCCATCATGTTATTTGCTACTGGGCGATTAACTATACTCATTGTGAGTGATGGAGAAAATCCTGAATCATCAAAATTCAAATAATACTGAATTACAGGTGATTCATCTTTGTCTTCTTTATCTATGAAACTTTGTATTATTTTTTTATTTAAAGTCGAGCCATCACTTTCATTATATAATTCAATATTATCATCATGTCTAAGGGCTACACTATCGCGAATCAAATCAATTAACATTATCAAAAGACCTCAATTGTTATTTCATGCGTAATTATACTAAAAGTATCTTAAAAACAGCAACATTTTACATTGGTGATACCTATATGTTGATTGTCCCTCTGAAGAGGGGGGAGCTGCTTTTACAATAATGAATGTAGGGCATTCTGGCGCAGAGCGGTCAGTCTGATAGGGTTGTGTCATAATCGTGTCAGTGCATGCCTGAACTAATACATCTAAGTTGCTCACTCTGTTTCTGCTATCCATTCCGGGATTTTTGCTTCAAGCTCAAGCTGTGTGGTAAAGCCACTGTTATCAATAGAATGCTCAACTTTTGCAATAATCCAGTCCTGATTGTCGATGTCGCTTTTAAAGCCTGCCACCGTGCCATGCATTTCGGGGTAGAGTTCAGCGCGACCACGTGCCAGCGTGATGGAGAATGATGCGGCTCCGCGTTGTAGCTGTTGCCACTTTGCCGCCGCTGCGCGTCTTGCTGCCTGCTCGTTCTGATAAGTCTTGCGTAACACAAACACGTTGCCTTCCGCGCCTTCCATATAGTCGCCTTCCCGGCTGCTGCTTTTCTCCTTTTTCGGTTTGCGGCGTTTCACGCTGACTTTTTTCTTTTTCCCGTAATTAAGATCAAGCCAGTAGGCGCGTACACCCGTATACGCCTCGCGGTCAGCAATGCGAAACTGATGGCGATCGCCGCTGCTGCGTGTGATGGCAAACGATGGCAATGGTTTTCCCTGCGCGTTCACGCCACCGCCTGGCATGATGAATAACAGATTACCGCTTTTTACCGTGGTGATTGCGCCCAGCATTTCCGCCATGCGCGTAAGGAAGGACATGTCACTTTCTTCGGTCTGGTCGGCGTGGTCGATTTCGATATCCATCAGCATTTCGCTAATTTGCGGTTTCAGACCGTACCGATGAGCGATGGCGGATACCACACGCTCAACGGTCACATCATGCCAGGACACCTCACGTTTAACGTTAAATTCATCCCGAAAATCTGCGCTTCTGGCCGAAATGGTCAGCCTGTCCGGCGGTCCTTCGTGAGCGATTTCATCAACAATGTAAGTGCCTTTTTCTGTCAGCGGTTCTCCTTTCCAGCCAATGAGAACCGTCAGGCGCGCGCCCCGTGGCGGTAGCTGCAACTGACCATCCGCATCATCCAGCGTGATGGTGAGCTGGTCCGCCTCAAATCCCCGGTTGTCGGTCAGTGACAGGCTCATCAGGCGCTCTGCCACGCCTGACAGCGTTTTACCCTCCGCGAGAATATCAAAATCCGGCATTTTCACGGGGTCTGTGCCCTGACTGAGCAATTGCATGGTGGTGTCGGTCATCTGTTCCCTCCCTGTGCGGCATGGTCGCATGTGCGTGCGGAGGGGGTTACTGCTTTTTGTTGTCGCCGGGTCGGGAGAACGGCGCAGGGGTGAGATTACGCGCGTGGTGGGTGATGATTGTTGCCGAATCATTTAACGGATACAAGGGGCTGAAGCTATGAGTGAAACTCGTTTTCATGGTGCCCGTGTTACGGAAAATACCGACCTGGTAACAGCGATTAACGATGTTGATTCCAGCGTTATCGGTATCGTGGCAACGGCGGATGATGCGGACGCGAAGCTGTTCCCGCTGAACAAGCCCACACTGCTGACCCGCGTCAATGACGTGCTGGGAAAATGCGGGACAACGGGGACGCTTTATCGTGCACTTAAGGCCATCGCAGACCAGGTGAGCACAAAGGTGATCGTCGTTCGCGTGGCTGAACACAAAGAAGAAGACGGAAAGACGCAGGATCAACTGGTTATCGGTGGTTCTGAGGATGACGGCAGCTATACGGGGATGTATGCGCTGCTTGTTGCAGAGCAGGATGAAAGCATCGGATACCGTCCGCGTATTCTGGCCGCGCCGGAGCTGGACACGGAGGCTGTAACAAAATCCCTGTGCGTGATTGCAGGTAAACTGCGCGCGTTTGTGTATGCCTCATGTTACGGCTGTAACACGATGGCTGAGGCGATTACCTACCGCCAGAAATTCAACGAACGTGAGGTGATGCTCTTATGGCCGGACTTCATCGCCTACAACCCGAAAAGTGGCAAAAACGAAACGTTCCCCGCGCCTGCCTATGCGTGCGGCCTTCGTGCGTACATTGACCATGAGCAGGGCTGGCACAAATCATTGTCCAACGTTCCGGTTAAAAATGTGCTGGGGATGTCGAGGCATGTGTTCTGGTCGTTGCAGGCCGAAGACAGCGATGCCAACAGCCTCAACAACAAAGAAATCACGACCATTATTCGTCGCAACGGGTTCCGCTTCTGGGGCAACCGCACACCGGAAACGAACGCCTACATCTTTGAGGTGTATACCCGAACCGCACAGGTGCTGGCTGATTCAATTGCGGAAGCGCAGTTTGAAACCATCGACAGTCCACTGACGCCTGCGAATGTGAAGGATGTTATCAGTGCCATCAGGGCAAAACTGGATTCGCTGGTTACTGCCGGGAAACTGATTGGTGCGGAGTGCTGGTATGACGTGGTGGATAACGGCACCACGAATTTACGTCAGGGGCGTGTGCGTATTCGCTACAAATATACGCCCGTTCCGCCACTGGAAGACATGGAGCTTTACCAGACGTTTACTGATGAATACTTTGAACCCGCATTTGCGGTGCTGGGAGGTGCCTGATGGCTGTGCCAAAACATCTTCGCTTTTTTACGCTGTTTGTGGATGGTGAAAACGAAGTGGGTAAGGTGACGTCCGTCACTCTGCCTAAGCTGACGCGCAAAACCGACAGCTACCGGGGGGGCGGCATGATGGGTGCGGTAAGTATTGATCTCGGTCTGGAAGACTCCGCGCTTGATGCGAGCTTTGTCATGGGGGGCGCAGTTCGTGAGCTGTTCCTTAAGTATGGCGGCACGATTGACGGCACGCTGCTGCGTTTTGCGGGTGAATACTACACCGATGCAGAAAGTGACCTGTATGAAGTCGAAATGCGCGGACGTGTGACGGAAATTGATATGGGGGAAGCCAAACAGGGCGAAGCCACATCACACACTTACGCCATTAAAAACACCTACTACAAGCTGAGTGTTAACGATCGCCCGTTGTGGGAGATTGACCTGCTGAACTTCATTTACCGGAAGGACGGCAAGGACATTGTGCCCGATCGCATCCGTTCCGCGCTCGGGCTTGGCTGATAAGTAATATGCAGGCGGCGCAGTGCGTCGCCTCTGACTGAAAGGAGTTTCCTGATGAAAGAGACGAAAAACATCGATACCGAAAACACGGTAGTTACTGACACTGTGAAAGAAACCAGTGAGCGTGGCGTAAAACTTACCCAACCAATTGAGCGAGGCGGCGAAAAAATCACGTATGTGGAGATCACCGGGGCTATTGAGCAGGCTGGATCTCTGCGAGATTTGTCGCTGTCTGATGTGCTGAATCTGAAAGCGGAATCCATGTTTACGCTGTTGTCGCGCGTGACATCACCGCGACTGGATGAAGTGATGATCAAAAAAATGGCATCCCGTGACTTTATTCAGTTATGTGTGGTTACCGTAAATTTTTTGAGCGGTGCGGACTCTGGCGGGAAGAACGAACAGGCGACGGAAGCCTGATCACGGTTGTGTGCTTTGAGCACATAGAAGACTTTGTGGCAGATATTGCCGTTATTTTTAACTGGTCGCCCGCCGAAATCTTCATGATGACGCCCGGCGAAGTGGTTAGCTGGCGTGAGCGGGCGGCACTTCGCAGCGGGAATGCAGACAATGAAGACTCTTGATATCCGGGTCGCTTTCAGCGCCGTTGACAGGCTGACCCGGCCTGCCGAAAACGCCCGCCGCCTGATGGGGCAGTTTGGTGACTCCATCCAGCGAACGCAGGGGGCGATTAAAAATCTCGAGCGTCAGGCGCGTTCATTTGAGCGCGCCCGCGACGCTGTCAGTAAAGCGGATGCGGGTATCGTGAAAGCACGACGCCAGCTTAACGCCCTTAATCAGTTACAACGCACGGGTGCAGTGCTCAGCGAAAAACAACAAAAGCTGATGCAGCAGTTAAGCACCCGGCTTGAACGCCTGAATGAATCGCGCGCACGGGAAATTCAGAAAATGCGGGAGCTTGGCGGAGAGCTGAAACGCCACGGCATTTCCCTGACAGGCAGCGATAACACCATCCAGCAGGCCATCAGACGCACCGAACAGTACAACAACCAGCTTGAACGCGAACGGCAGGCGCTTGCGCGTGTAACGCGGGCGCGTGAGCGGTATTCGCGCGCGCAGGAAACTGCGGGAAAACTGAAAACAGGTGGTGCGCTGGCAATTGGTGCGGCAGCGGCGGGCGGCTATGCTGCCGGGCGTTTTTTGCAGCCCGCGATCGGGTTCGGGAAAGAGATGTCCCGCGTTCAGGCACTGACGCGAATCGACAAAAACAGCCCGCAGTTTAAGGCGCTGCGTGAGCAGGCGTTAAAACTTGGCTCTGAAACGCAGTTCACCGCAGGCGATGCCGCCAGTGGACAGGCATTTCTTGCAATGGCTGGCTTCACTCCGCAGGCCATTCAGGCTGCGCTTCCCGGCGTGCTGAGCATGGCAACGGCTGGCGGTATGGATCTCGGCGAGACGGCGGATATTGGCTCAAATATCCTGACGCAGTTCGGCCTTTCTGCTGACCAGATGGACCGGGTCGGTGACACACTCACCGCAGCGTTTACCCGTACCAACACTGACCTTCGCGCACTGGGCGAAACCATGAAATATGCAGGTCCGGTGGCGGGTAAGCTGGGAATATCGCTGGAGCAGGCCGCAGCTATGGCGGGCGTGCTGGCGAATATGGGCATCAGGGGGAGTGATGCCGGGACGGCAATGCGTGCCAGCCTGGCTCGTCTGGCATCACCGCCAAAGGCGGCGGCAGAAGCTCTGAAAGAGCTGGGCGTGTCTGTCTCGGATGCCGGGGGCAAAATGCGCCCGATGGAAGATCTGCTGGCTGACCTTTATAAAGCTACCCGCAAATACGGGGAAGTTGACCGGGTATCCTTCTTTAAGGACATCGCCGGGGAAGAGGCTTTCACATCGTTTATGGCGCTCGTTGATGCGGCGGGTGACGGTTCCTTACCCAAACTGAGAAAAGAACTTGAGGGCGCACGCGGTGAGGCTGAACGCACAGCAAAGGTTATGGCCGACAACCTTGATGGCGACCTGAAAAATCTCGACAGCGCATGGGAAGGTCTTCGTATTCGCATCAGTGATCTGGTTGACGGTTCGCTGCGTTCTGTCACGCAGTGGCTAACGCGGGTGGTCTCAAAGGTGACGGCACTGGCGCAGGCCCATCCTGTACTGACGCGCCAGCTACTGATTGCAGGCGGTGCGCTGCTGGCAGTGACTGCAACCGTAGGCTCGTTGTCGCTTGCTCTTGGTGTGCTTGCTGGCCCACTGGCAAAACTGCGTCTTGGTTTTTCCCTCCTGACCGGATCAATGAATGCTGTCAGGCTCCTGCCAGCACTATGGGGAATGGTGACGGGTTCCGTTTCTTTGCTGGGAGGTGCTATCGGGGCGCTGTTCAGTCCGGTTGGTCTTATCGTGGCTGCGCTTGCCGGAGCTGCCATTCTTATCTGGAAATACTGGGATCCCATCAGGGCATTTTTTGCCGGGGTGTTCAGCGGGATTATGGAAAGGCTGACCCCGTTGCGCGAAACCTTTGAACGGTTTGGCCCTGTTTTTGACGTAATCGGAAGCGGGATCAGCCAGGTGTTTAACTGGTTTAAATCGCTGCTGTCACCGATGGAGTCCAGCAAGGAAACGCTGGATAAATGTGCCAGTGCTGGCGAGGTATTCGGTAACGTTCTTGGTGGTGCGTTACAACTTGTTCTGACACCTGCAAAAATGTTGCTGGATACGCTGGCGTGGATACTTGAAAAGCTCGGTGTGCTTCCGGATGAAGCGGAAAGGGCGCGCAAGAAAATCGAAGACGCACAGCGTGCGGCCATTCTTCAGGACAAGGTTGCCTTGCTTCAGGGGGACTTGGCGAAAATCAATCCGCCGAAGCCTGTGGAAAATGGCAATGGCACCGGAAGCGATAAACCCAAAGACAACAAACCGCTCACAGACAGCAATACCGGTACGCTACGCAGACTCAGCAAGATTGCTGATAACACAGGTAAGCTGGTTGATGAGACGAAAAAACGCATTGGTCCTGGCGATATTGTCTTTAAGAACCTGCCCCGCGCACTTGCTGTTCGTGGGGAGTGGCAGGAGCGGAAGATTGCGCAGGTCAGTAAGCCTGCCCCCGCAATTAATATCACACCCGTAGTCCCGGCTCCGCTGCCTCCGGCGCTGGTCCCTGTTGTTGCGGCCAGCTCCCGCCCGGTGGCGGAGGCCATACGATCGCCAGTGGCATCAGTTCCTGCAACTTCCCGTAACCGGGAGCCTGCTGTCTCCGGATTTGGCGGTGAAATTCATGTTCATCTGCATAACGTTGTTACGCAGAATCCCAGCGAACTGGCGAAACTGGTCGGTGAAATGGTCAGGGCAGAAATGGAACGGCGCGCCCGTGCCGGGCGTGGCAGTTTTTACGATAAAGATTGAGGAGTCATGGCCATGATGATGATCTACGGCATGTTTGTTTTTGAGCTGCGCACGCTGCCGCATCAGCAGTTACAGCAAAACAAAAGCTGGCGGCATGTGAAAAATGAACGCGTTAACCGTTCAGCAAGCTGGCAGTATATCGGTGCAGGTGATGATCGCATCGTTCTTTCTGGTGTGCTTTATCCTGAAATTACAGGTGGCGAAGTGTCGCTGTCGCTGCTGACCACGCAGGCGTATACAGGACGACCCTGGCCTCTGATTGATGGCGTCGGGCAGATTTACGGCATGTATGTCCTGACCGGAACGAATACGACCCGTTCCGAGTTTGATCGCTACGGTAAGGCGAAAAAGATAGAATTTTCACTGACACTTGAACGCTGTGATGAGGATTTGCGGGAGCGCCTGCAATCCTCATCATTCAGCGATATGCTGTCCGGCTTCAAAGATAAGGTGACATCATCTCTTAACAGCGCGGCCAGTTCAGTTAAAGGGCTGTTCTGATTTAACACAAAAACCGCTAATGGTCAGATTAGCGGTTATTTTGTTTCCTGACTCTTCTCAATTGTTCCGCTTGATTCTCCTGCGGGGTGGTAACGATAAATCGTCGATATACCAATGCCGTAAATTATTGCCAGTTGTTTTCTGTCGTGCCCGTTTTTGATCAGCCTTGCTATTTGCTCATGCTGTTCTTTTGTCAGCTTCGGGCGACGTCCGCCTGTGCGCCCCCGTGCGCGCGCTGCCGCCAGTCCGGCCAGTGTGCGTTCAACAATTAATTCACGTTCCATTTCAGCCAGGGCATCCATCACGTGGAAGAAAAAACGCCCCATTGGAGAAGATGTATCTATGCTGTCGGTCAGACTGCGAAAATTAATTCCTCGCTCCCGTAGTTCCCCGACGAGAGAAATCAGATGTTTCATGCTTCGCCCGAGGCGATCCAGTTTCCAGACAACCAGCGTGTCACCTTTTTGAAGGCGCTTTAAAGCGCGTTTTAATCCCGGTCGGTCTGTCTTTGTCCCGCTTAATTTATCTTCAAATATTTGTTCGCATCCTGCACAAACAAGAGCGTTTCGTTGCAGGTCTGTATTCTGGTCATTTGTTGATACCCTTACATAGCCAATCAGCACACTGAATCTCCCGTCCAAAAGCGCAAATCATGCCATGCAGGCCAGAAACGGCCATTATCTAAAACCTCGGTTTGCAGGAAACGATAAACAAGGCTTCTGGTGCATTGCAGAAAAACCAGAACGGTGCGGATATTCCAGGGAAAGATACTTTCACAAAAAATATTGGTGCAGCGAAAGCGGCCAGCGAAAGTATCAATATTGGAGGAGATAGCAGCAACTGGACGACAGCACAGTTTATTGCGTGGCTGGAGTCTCAGGGGGCATTTAATCACCCATACTGGATGTGCAAAGGTTCATGGTCTTACGCCAATAATAAAATTATTACAGATACAGGTTGCGGGAATATTCAACTTGCTGGCTCGGTGGTTGAAGTTATGGGCACCAAGGGCGCAATGACTATTCGCGTCACTACTCCAACAACTGCAACAAACGGTACAGCAAAAGCGCAATTTACTTATATTAATCATGGTGACACCTACGCGCCTGGCTGGCGTCGCGACTGGAATCGTGCTGGCGATACCATGACTGGGGAACTGATAATCACATCACAGAATGCTTTAAGGATGATTGCAGGAAATTATGGTGCAATTCTGCGACAGGATGGTGGCAGCTTGTATCTGTTATTTACTGCCAGTGGTGACCAGTACGGTAGCTGGAATGGTCTTCGTCCATTCTATATCGCACTTAATACTGGCCTTGTTACCATGGGGCACGGTCTGAATGTTAACGGGCAGGTTGTCCCATCCAATTACATTAATTTTGACTCGCGCTATATACGAGATATTCGTCTGGGTACGCGTGTTGTTCAGACCATGCAAAAAGGCGTGATGTATGAAAAATCAGGCCATGTAATTACGGGGCTTGGCATTGTTGGTGAAGTTGATGGCGATGATCCGGCTGTATTCAGACCAATACAAAAGTTAATTAACGGAACATGGTATAACGTATCGCAGGTGTAATTTATGCAGCATTTAAAGAACATTGTCGCAGGTAATCCAAAGACCGTTGAGCAATATCAGCTAACAAAGAATTTTGATGTTATCTGGTTGTGGTCAGAAGAAGGAAAAAACTGGTACGAGGAATTAAAAAACTTCCAGGAAGACACAATAAAAATTCTTTATGACGAGAATAATATTATTGTCGCCATCACCAAAGATGCCTCCACGCTTAACCCTGAAGGTTATAGCGTCGTTGAAGTTCCTGATATTACAGCTAATCGTCGTGCCGATGATTCAGGGAATTGGATGTTTAAGGACGGAGCTGTAGTTAAGCGGATTTATACGGCAGACGAACAGCAACAACAGGCCAAATCGCAAAAGGCCGCGTTACTTTCCGAAGCTGAATCAGTTATCCAGCCACTGGAACGAGCTGTCAGGCTGAACATGGCGACGGATGCGGAACGCGCCCGACTGGAGTCATGGGAACGCTACAGCGTTCTGGTCAGTCGTGTGGATACAACAAAGCCAGAATGGCCACAAAAGCCTGAGTAAAAATTAAGGCCCGATATCGGGCCTTCTCTCATTCTGGTTGTTCGGGAAACGTTACTGGCAGGCTGGAAGTGTCTGTCGATTCGACTTTCTGCGCATAGTGCATCCACTCGGTTAATTTTTGTTTATTCTCATCGGAAATGATGCCCAGCCGTAGCTGTGAGTCCCATAGCTGGGTTTTATCCCTGACGAGCTGTAGCAGGCTTTGCTTTTCATTTTCTGCTTGTTGCCTCTGCTCTTCCTCGGTATAAGTTCGCTTTATCACCACGCCATCTTTGAACATCCAGTTGCCCGAAATATCAGCCCGGCGGTTTGCTGTAATATCAGGCAACTCAACGACACTTAAACCTTCTGGATTAATTGCCGATACATCCTTATCCATAGCAACAATTATTCCCTCGACTGTGTAAGCTAGCTTTATTGTATCTTCCTGGAAGTTTTTTAATTCCTCGTACCAGTTTTTTCCTTCTTCTGACCACAACCAGATAACATCAAAATTCTTTGTTAGCTGATATTGCTCAACGGTCTTTGGATTACCTGCGACAATGTTCTTTAAATGCTGCATAAATTACACCTGCGATACGTTATACCATGTTCCGTTAATTAACTTTTGTATTGGTCTGAATACAGCCGGATCATCGCCATCAACTTCACCAACAATGCCAAGCCCCGTAATTACATGGCCTGATTTTTCATACATCACGCCTTTTTGCATGGTCTGAACAACACGTGTTCCTAGGCGAATATCTCGTACATAGCGAGAATCTGATTCAGCTTTGGTATATGCACCAATATCTCCTGCTGATGGTTTGTGAGCGGTTGTATATAGTTGCGCCCATCCAGACCAATTAGCATCTGCTGTATCTCGTCGGGAACGAATATATGCCGGAGCATGGCCGCCGCTGGTCCCACTCCACCCAATAAATAACTCTCCTTCGCCAACTGCCGCTACGCCAGTAAGATGAAGAACGTTACCATAAGTAAAAGGATATCCATTGTTGTACGCTTCATACATTTGGATACCTGGCGTACCCTTTGCGCTCCCACTTAATGCTGTAACACGGTTTCGGGATACTAACGTATTAATATTTATATCGCTGGAACCATCAAATTTAACGCCATTAATATTTCTTGCTGTTTTTAGCTTTGTTGCAGTAGCGGCATTGCCGGACAACTCCCCAGAAAGGCCACCGCTGAATGTTTGTCGATTGGTCCAAGTATTCGCTGTACTGAGTAACGGTATTTTTTCCCCGCTTGTGCCGAGTTCTCGTAAACCGAGGTATTCGATAACGGCGGCAACGGTCGATTTCGCAAGAATATCCCGCCCGACTTTTGTCAGAGTTGCCAGGCTGGCGACATCATTCCCCGTAAAATACGGAAACCTGTCTGCCGCAGTAGCAAGCCCCGCCAGCGCCGTCAGAGTGGCATCTTTCGGTTGCTTACCTGCAAGCGCGTTAGTCATGGTGGTCGCAAAATTCGGGTCGTTGCCCAGCGCCGCCGCTAACTCGTTCAGCGTATTCAGTGCGTCAGGCGACGAGTCTACAAGTGCGGCAATCGCGGCCATCACATAAGCCGTGCTTGCGATCTGAGTATTATTAGTACCTTTTGGCGCAGTTGGCGTTGTTGGCGTTCCGGTCAGCGAAGGACTGTTTAAGGGCGCTTTCTTGTTCGTTTCATCCATTACCGCCTTAACAGCTTTTGGCGTCGCAGCCAGCGTTTCAGATGTGCTGTTAGTGGCGCTACTGAGCTGAACTATCCCTTTTCGTGCCGTCGTTGCGTCCTGAGCGGTATATTTTGCGTTAGCAAGGTCATATGCAGCCTTTACCGCCTTTGGCGTTGCCGCCAGCGTCTCAGAATCGCTGTTGGTGGCGCTACTGAGCTGAACTATCCCTTTCCGCGCAGTGGTAGCGTCCTGTGCGGTGTATTTGCTATTAGCCAGGTCATATGCCGCCTTAACAGCCTTTGGGGTTGCCGCAAGCGTTTCTGACGTGCTATTGGTGGCGCTGCTAAGTTGAACAAAACCTTTTGCGGTCAGCGAGGCGTCCGGGTGACGTCGTGACTGTTCATGCTCTTTCAGTTTGTCATCCACGTAATCCACTGTGGCCATCACCATGGTGTTATCCACGGTAAGCGCCACGGTGGCAGTGCTGGATACGGTCAGAATGGTGCGAAATGTTTGTGCACGTCCGGACCCTTCGGCAACGGCTGGCTTGTAACTTTCGGCAGTATTGCCTACCGCAATCAAATCGCCGTGCTCATCAAACACACCAATTTCCCGGATCCAGAATCCGCCCGTTTCAGGAGGAATAACCAGCTCCGCAATAATGCGGTTCTGATGTGTTGCGTCCAGGATGACGCGATTAACAGTATGTCGCCACACCTCATGCACCAGACGGGTCTGCTTACTGTCTGGTGTGGGCAACGTGCCGTCACCCACGGCCATATGAGTCAGGCGGACAGGCTTACCATCTGGCGCGGCTGCCTGAGCTAATTTTTTTGCACCCGTATTGGTGATAACGGTTTTAAATTTTCGTGTTGTGGTACTCATGCTTAATCGCCTGGATAAATGGTAATAACTTCACCGTCATAAGTTGCCGCCGCTGCGAAAATATCCCCCGGAATTTCCTGAATGATATTCAGCCCTGTCATGTGGCGGCTGACCGGGCGGGCATCAGCAATCAACCGCTCCATTTCCAGATACATTTCCTCCGTCACGCCACTGTCCAGCGTGCCGACTTCAACGGTAAATGTTCCCGGTTCTCCGCCGAATTCCCACCACTCAGACACGCGAATGAGGTATCCCAGCGGCTCAATGGCCCGGCGCAGTGCGCTGATGGTCCCTTTGTGTCGGTGTATCAGCCATGCATCACGAATAACCTGTCGCTTTGTCTCTTCCGGCCAGTTGCGATCCCAGCGGTCAACGGAAAATGCCCAGGCGAGATAAGGCAGCAGGTGCACCGGGCAGGTGTCCGGCGACCACAGCGTGTTGAGGTCTACCGGAATGTCTGTAATGCGCGTTCCGACGGCTTCGGCACAACGCATGAAATTGCTGGCTGATGGTGGTAACAGTGAATTACTCATTACGCCCACCTTCGCTGATGGTGAATGACTCACAGCGCGCCGCCTGTATGTCGCTGATGGCCATATTCTGTGTGGGTTCGATTATCTCCACGCGTTGCACACCGTGCACATGCAGTGCGGCAGCAATGGCGGACAACGCCACATCCTGACCGATAAGCCCCTGCTCAGCCAGCCACTTCCTGAACGACGATTCAGCCGCAGCCAGAATAGGTTCGGATTCCGGGCCGGGGTAGAAGTACAGTTTTGCATTCAGCCGCCATGTCACGATTCTGGCGCTCTGTACCGTCAGGCGGTCGGCCACCGGGCGGGTATCCTCTGCATTCAGAACGGCGCGAACGGTATTAAGCAACGCCTCCGTTGCCGTGCCGTCGCCTTCAGTGGACAGGATGGAAACCGTCACATTTGCCGGAGACGGACTGATAGCCCGCGCATCACGCACCAGACCGCTGGCGCTGCGGGCAAAATACTCGTATGCACCTGACGGGCCAGCAACACTCAGGCCGTCGTACGCCCGCTGCGCCCGCAGTCTCAGCGAGGTGTCGCTCTCCATCACCGCGTCGGTGGTATCCGTTGCCGGAGTGATAACCAGGCGCTTTGTGTTCATATTGCCCGCGAGGTTGTCCAAGTCTGTCCCGGCGCTGTGGCTTAACATGCAGGCGCGTGCACCCTCGTTAACCCGCTGGCGTAACAGCATTTCACGAAACGACATGGTTTGAGCGATAACGTTAAGGGGTTCCGATTCCAGCTCCAGCGCGGCGGAAACGGCTTCACGCTGTTCGGCGGGATAAGCCGCAATCATCATGGCCTTTGTGTCAGCCAGAATTGCTTCAAAGTCAGGCTCCGCGATGATGGCGGGTTCCGGTAACTGGGAAAGGTCAACGGCGGGCATGATTTACTCCCTCAGCGTGATGGTTAATTCAACATTCTGCATGGTCTGCATGACAGTGCCCGACAGCGTCACCCCGGCGCGGCCTCCCGCTTTCCAGACAACGTCGATGGCGTCCAGGGCAATGCGGGGTTCCCATCGTGTCAGCGCAATCACGGCAGCACTCATGCATTGCAGACGCGTGGTGTTATTCATGGGGTCGTCAATCAAATCAGGCACAAGGCTGCCATATTCCCGTCGCATAACCCGGCTTGCCAGCGGGGTGGTCAGGATGTCCCTGACTGACTGTTTCAGGTGCTCCATATCGTTCAGGTTTCCCGTCCCGTCCGGGTTCATTCCTGTGTAGCGGGTTGTCACTGCGGGCCTCCTGTCGAATCGCTGCCACCTTTAACGCCACCGTGTTTATGCGTATGCACTGTGATGCCGTTTGAGGTGAAGTCGCCGCCGCTGTGCGTGATATTGCCGCTCATCTTTCCCCCTTTTGTGACGTCAATCTCGGCTGTTTTCAGAAGGTTTGTGCATTCCACGACGGGCGTATCCAGTTTCACGCTGACGGATGCCTGCAAAGTGGCCGTTTTCATGCCGCTGGCACTCAGTGCGCCTGCGTCCGCGTCGTAGCGGAACACCGCGCCATCCGGCGCGCTGACCACGATTTCTTTCAGGCTTTTGCCGGGTGCCGGACTGGCATCACTCCACAGGCTGCCAATTATCATGGCGGTTTCCGGATTGCCGCCGATGCAGGCAATTACCACCTGTTCGCCGGGTGATGGCGGCAGCCACACATTGAAGGCTCCCGCGCGTGTGGTGTTCCAGCGCAACCAGCCTGTTTCCAGTTCGCCGCTGCGAACGCGCACGCGCCAGGACTTCTCATCAACTTCAGAGATGATCCCGGTGCGGATGATGTTGCTCAGCAGTCGCATGAGTTCTGCGCTCACCGTACAGCCTCCGCAATCCGGCCCAGCACCGTGTTATAAATCAGGCGCTCATCTGCCTGGCTGATACCCAGCAACTCACGTACCGGGTAATCGGTGAAAATGCCCGGCGCAACCTGATCGCGCTCACCGAACTGATGAACGCGTGCAATACGTGCGGCCACGCCGCTGTAACCCACCGTCACACCGGAAGCATCTGCACGGGCTTTCAGGTAGCGGGCGGTGCGCAGTTTTACGAACATGGGGACGCGCTTTGTGCTGTCCTGGTTGATGCGCCGGGTGCGTATTTCCAGAAAGCGGTCGATGTCATCCCGGTAAAACGTGCGGATGCTGTTTTTATCCTCATCCCACCCGGTGATGGTTCGCCCGTATTTCCCCGTGTCGTGATGCCAGTTTTTCAGCGTGCGTGCTTCGTTATTCCAGATAAAGCGAATGCGCTCCTGTATCCGGGTTACGCGGCGTCTGCGTGGTGTCCATGCGGTCCCGTCCGGCGCTTTCTGTGACCGGATGCGCGCCTGCTGGGCGCGGCGTAAATCCTGTGCCAGCTTTCTGGCGATGTTATTGATGGCCTGCTGATTCAGGCTGTCGCGGATGGCCTCAAAGGTTTCATCCACGCGGATGAATGCCTTATCCATCGCTTTCACCCCACGTCACATCCTGGAATACATGCGACCAGTCGCCTTCGGAAGAGGGCAGACGGGGTTTTGGCTCCGGCAGGTGTTCTGCCTGCGGTGTGCCCTGACTGCTGCGCGTGATGCGAACGCGTTCCCGCAGGGGGAGCGTAAACAGGAGATCGGCGCTGTCATCGTCATTGATAACGGCGGAAAATTTGATGTCCTGATTACGCTCCGGATTGAGCAACAACTGTGGCTGATTTTCGGATAACCACGCCAGCAGCGGCAGCGTGAGGTCGTCCAGCTCTCCGGCGTAATCCATGACAAACATCACCATCTGATAGCGGTAAACAAACGAGGGCGTTTCTCCGGTCGTTTCAATGTTGCCGCTCTCCACGAAAATGGTGAATTTTTCCGGGTTAGCCTGACACCATCGGCATGAACGGGTCATGGCTTCACGCAGGGAATCAGTTTTCAGCATGGTTGTTGTCCTCGTTGTTCAGTCGTTGCAGCCTGCGCTGTTCCAGTAATTCAATGGCCCGTTTATCCGCGTTACAGGTTTCCAGTGCATCCAGAAGGCGGTCGCCCCATATACCGAGATTTCCCCATGTGGGAGTGTCAGGGAAGGGGGGAGGCGTTACCGGTATGGTCAGCGTCTGCGGTATAAGCTGGACTGACGGCGCTGGCCGTGGCGCGTTCTGCGTGCCTGCGCAACCTGTCAGTAAAACGAGCGTCAGGCAAAGCGTGGGCGCATTCATCTTTTGCAATATCGTTGCGTAGCTGTTCACGTCTGACCTCTCCGTCCTGATTTCTCTGTTGATTTTCCACGCGGAGTTGCGCCAGCACCTGCTGCATATCCTGTACCCCGGTGCTGATGATATTCAGGGTGTCGACGGTACTTTTCAGGGTGCTGGCCTGCGCTTCGTTTCTGGCGTTCTCCCGGCCCAGCGACCACGACAGACGCATGGATGTTCCCCATGCGGCAATCAGAAGAAAAGCGACGCCCAGAGAAGTCCATAACCTCATGCTGCCACGCGTTCCTTTATCCAGCCGTAGACAAACGACTCGTTGGCTTCGCGTTTTTCCGCCAGCTCCAGATAGCGTTCACCCTGTGTACAGTTCAGTGCTGTTAACATCACCATCTCGCCGTCCCGACCGCGTTTTTCCAGATATGCACGCAATGCATTAATCGTGCGTGGGCCAGTGCGTCCGTCTGTGTCCATATCGGGATACAGTTTCCCGCCCTGATTGAATACGTTCAGCCAGCGCTGAAGCATTCTGGTTGCCACAGACGGCCCCATATTTACTCCGGTGTCACACAGTTCTGCGGCAATATCCGGGGACAGCTTCGCTATCTGATCAAAACGCGGTCCGTACCAGTAATCAGCTTCAAGGATTTCCAGTGCCTGTCCGCGCGTTAAATCACGCATATCGCCACGGTATCCGTGCGCCCGTGCCACCTTTTCAGTGATGCCCCATTTTGTCGGACCGCCTCTGTCATCCGGGTGATTGACGTAGCCGCCTTCTTTGCCAAGAACGACATCAAAAATTTCGTCTTTCGATTTCATTTCGTCACCTCTGTGAATGATTTTTATGGTGATTACCGGCTTTAAGCCTGCGACTTATTCATCTCCCTTTTGGGTTATGCGGTTAAAGGCGGCAATGATCTTGTCGCGTGCTTTTTCTGCGCCCATAAAACCGATAGATGCGCCGAAAAACGTCACGGCATCTTCAGGAACTCCGAAGAAGCGCAACGACCCGGCCACGGCCATGGCAAGAACGCCGCACGCCAGCGATCCCGTTACGGTTTGAACCAGCGTTCGTCCGTCATAAAGACTCATCAGCGCGGAAATGCTGACCGCCGCGCCTGCTGCATACACCGTTGGCAGGTGGTCAAAGAGCCACGCAATAACCTGCTCTGAGATCCCTGTTTGAATGGTGCTCACTGCTACTCCCCCCACAACTGAATCATTTCTCGTTTCTTCTTCTCCGGCTCCGGCATCTCCACGTCCTGCCCGGCGTCCAGAAATACCTGCTGACAGAGTCCGGGGTTGGCATCCAGAACCTTTTCGGTGACGCCCTGCGTCGTGCCGTAGTACCGGAAACAGAGCGAATCCACGGTGTCGCCTTCCAGTGCCTTCACTTTCATCAGCACAACTCCGCAAAGATTCGCGGGCGGCACAGAATGTCAGAGATGGCCCAGCTCACATCGCGCCACAAATCCGATGTCTGTATATCCAGTGCGTCCGCCCGGCGGTCGCCCTTGTCCGTTGTGTCCGCATCGCGGTAACGCTCCAGAATCAGGGCGCGGGTGGCGGTGTAAACCGCATTGCGCCAGTGCCAGAGATTGACGCTTTCTCCGTTAATTACGGGTGCCGGAACATCGGCCAGCGTCTGATGGCCAGCCGCCTGCTGTTCCTGCTGCCATGTTTCCAGCTCGCGGGTAACGTGTGCCACAGCTCCGGTGGCGGTATGCAGCAGGCGGGAGGTGGTCACGCGCCCCGGCAGTCGTACAGCCAGACGCAGCTCGCGCAGCACAATATCCGGCCAGAATGCACCTGCTGAAATGCGAGTGTCGCCATCATCGGTATCGGTGATGTCGTCCTCTGCGGGTCCTGGTTCAGTTCTGGCAACCATACTCATGGGGTTCACTCCTGAAAAAAATCGGGCGGTGGGTGCGCGGTGTAAACGGTCACGGAGTCAAACCGGAACACCGAGCACGCCGCCCGCTGACGGGGTCAGTCGTTAACCGCGCTTCGCCTTCTGCGTCGCGGTGGTTTTTCGTGTTGCAGGCTTCCGCGTTGTCTTTTTACTTTTGCTGCTTTCGTCCTGCGCCTGCTGTGCGCTGGCGTCTTCTGGTGCGGCTGCGGAATCGGCTTTTTTCAGGGCGCGGGAAAGGGTTGCAATCTCGCGTTTCACACCTGCGTTCGGGTTCAGGTGCATTGCTTCGCGCAGCAGCTTCAGTGACAGGGCCATGCTGTCCGCATCACTCAGGCCACGGCGGGCAAAGGCGCACGCTTTGCATAATTTGGCGCGCACTTCGTCCGGCATGTCCTGGTCGGTGACAATCTCCCGGAGGGTGTCCAGTGGTTCGATAAAGGCGGACAAATCCGCGTCGGCATCCGTCCCGGCCTGCGTCAGTACCGGATTACAGATTTCTTCGGTCAGTACCGTGGCAGCAGTACGTCCAAAGTTATCCGGCATGATGAGGTTGTGACGGACCACATACGCACCAATACGCAGCGCAAGCGGAAGATCGCCGCAGTCAATCGCCCACACCATCAGCGTGGCAATCACTTCGTCCTGTTGCCCGCCGTCAGCCTCCAGCGTTCCCTCAATCCAGCCGGAAAAGTCCGGCAACAACTCTTTTTTGATGGCGGCTTTCGCGCTTCTGGCCTGTACGCCCTTAAGCCGGGCCTGTGCCAGACGCAGACGATACAGCACCTCTTCATGCGCGGTACGCGCGGCGTGGTCCACGCCTTCAGTCGACCGGCCTGCGCGCTGTGCCATCACGTTCTGCCAGTGTTGCTGTGCAGGAGTAATCATTTGTTCTCTCCGTTACAGGCGGGCATGATGCCCGCCGTGAGTTGATTAGCTGTCGGCGAACTTCAGGCCAGTGACCATCGCGCACTTGCCATAGTCTTCAACGACATAAGCATCGTTGATGGACTGGTAGGTGGCGATGCGGTTGTATTCCGGCTCGTCTTTCATCAGGCGACGCATTGTTCCTTTCTGCCAGTAAATCGACAGGTTGTTGAACGAGGTGATCAGCATCGTTGAATCCGGGAAGAACGGCGCAAGGAATACATCCAGCCCGCCAATGGCGCGCGATGACAGGATGAGCTGTCCGGCAAGTAATTCCGCATTGGGATTCTGGCCGCTGATGCTGTTCAGCACGGGCAGACGCAGCGAGTTAAACAGGTTGCGCCCCATAATCACCACGAGGTCGTCAGCTTCCTTGTGCCATTCATCCAGCAGGGATGAGCGCGCGTCCTGTACCAGTGCATCAGCGTTCGCATACTTACCCGCGTGCGCCACGGTGTTGTCCATGTTGCGGGAGGTCAGCGTTACATCATTCATAACGCGCTCGCTGGCGTCGGTTCTGATGTGCTCCAGCCATCCCACGTTAACGTCCTGAAGCAGCTTGTTAGTGCTGAAGTTGGACTCATCTGCGTGAGACGTGCCGTTGAAACCGATCATGATGCGGTCAAGCGCCACCTGCCGGGCAATCTGTGTGCTGACGCGGGACTGAAAATCAGGGTGTGCCGCCCAGGCATCAAGCTGCGGATACGAAATAAACGTGTCGTAGTTCACCTGTTCGCACTGGTATTTGCGGTTTTTCAGATCAACCACGTTATTCGGGTTACGGCGTTTTGTGCCGTCATAACTGGTATTCGTGCGCGCAATCGGCCCGGTGGTATCCAGGAGGATTTTTTCGCCTTTCTGGTCGGTCACACCGAATACGTTAATTTTTTTTGTAAATTCAGTGCTCTCCTTTACTGCGTTTTCAAAACGCTGCTGCACCGAGGGTTCTACGGTAAATCGCGATACCAGTGCAGAAACCGGGATATTGTTAAGCGACGCCTGCTGCGCCATATAGCAACCCAGTTTGTTGCGGGTAATATCTGACATCACCAGATTCATAAAAAATTTGCTCCTTTGTCTTGTCAGAAGTCAGCCAGTTGGTCGGAGGCTGCGCCCGTTGCGGTGAACCGGTTCTGCGGATCGCCGTCCTGCGTGCGCAGTTTTTCCTTCAGTGCTGCCAGCTCTGTGGTCAGTGATGTGATTTTCTGGCTGTCCTGCTGATGGCGGGTTTCCAGTGTATTAAAACGGTCGATAATGTCGGCCTGTGACGTTGCGACACCTTCCACCGCTTCCTTAATACGGGAGAAACTGGCGTCATCCGCTTTGCGGCCACGGCCAATAATCCCCATAACGCGGTTAAACCACTGGGTGCCTTCTTCCTGACGTTGTTCGGTGAGTTCGATAAGTTCTGACTCCATAGCGGCGGTAAACATCGCCACGTCTCCCTGCTGACAGTTGAATGTCATCAGTTGCATACGTTGTTGTGCCGCAAAGGCCAGACGTTCCGTGCCCAGGCTGGCGGGGGTGTCGGTCATTGCCAGCCCGCGCAGGTAAGGGCCTCCCGTGATGGTTGACTGTGGTTCCAGCTCAATACTGGAGTAAATTTTTTTACCATCGTTAAGCAGGGACATCATGCGAGCGGTCGGCTCAATTTCGGCATACAGTGCCGTGCGACCTGCCAGCGGGCCATCGGTTATGTCTTCGGTGCTCAACCCCACAACATCGCCCATAGCGGAAAACTCGCTACCGGGGAGTGGTGACAGGATGTGCTCAATATTCACACGTGCACCATAAACGGACGGGTTATAACTGGTGGCGGCAGCTTTCAGCATGTCGCCGTTGATTTCGCGCCCGTCTGCCGTTACACCGGAGACAGCCACGCGAAACTTTTTGCGGGATGTCTTTTTTTCATTAGCCATAGTTTTTGCCATCATGACTGGTTCTTCAGTCATGATGGCAAAGCGTAACAGGCTGATACAAAGGGCTTTTGTTGTAAGAAAACAGTCAGAACAGGGGGTTAAGGAGAACGGTTTCGCGCGCGGGTAATCTTCCTGTAATTACTCAGGGGGAGCAATGATTCAGGACGCTTTTGTGCGCCAGCGTGCGCGACAACTTTACTGGCAGGGTTATCCGCCCGCAGAAATATCACGTCTGATGGGAATAAACCCGAACACGATTTATGCGTGGAAAAAACGCGACCAGTGGGATGAAACGCCACCCGTGCAGCGTGTCACGCAGTCCATTGATGCGCGCCTCATCCAGCTTACTGAAAAACAGAATAAAACAGGCGGTGACTTTAAGGAAATAGACCTGCTGACCCGGCAGCTTAAAAAGCTGCATGATGGCCAGCCGGATGTGATGGCCGCAGGAAAGAAAGGCCGGGCGAAAAAACTCAAAAATCATTTCACGCCGGAACAGATTGCTGCACTGCGGGAAAAAATCATCAGCAGGCTGGAGTGGCATCAGCGGGGCTGGTTTGACTCCCTGACCCTTTGCAGGGAAGCCGGGATACGTAACAGGATGATCCTGAAATCCCGACAGATTGGGGCGACCTGGTATTTTGCACAGGAAGCACTGCTGATGGCGCTGCGTGACGATGTGGCGCAACCTTACCAGCGTAACCAGATTTTTTTGTCTGCGTCGCGTCGTCAGGCGTTCCAGTTTAAAAGCATTATTCAGAAGGCCGCGGCTGAAGTTGATGTGGAGCTGAAAGGGGGCGATAAAATCATCCTCTCCAACGGCGCAGAGCTGCATTTTCTCGGCACTTCTGCTGCGTCGGCACAGTCCTATACGGGCAATTTTTATTTTGATGAATTTTTCTGGGTCAGTCGCTTTGCTGAACTGCGCAAGGTGGCTGGCGCTATGGCAACCCTCAGCGGACTGCGGCGCACCTACTTCTCCACGCCATCCACCGAAACGCACGAGGCATACGCCTACTGGAACGGCGACCGCTGGAACGAGAAAAAGGCCTCGCATAAACGCCAGCGTTTTTCTGTGGACTGGAAAACGCTGCATAACGGGCTTATCTGCCCTGACCGGACGTGGCGGCAAATTGTCACGCTGGAAGATGTGGTTAATCACGGCTGGAAACACACCGATATTGACGAAATCCGTGATGAAAACACCGAAGACGAGTTCCTCAATCTCTATATGTGCGAGTTTGTTCGCGAAGGGGAATCGGCATTTAACCTGAATATCCTGATTGGCTGCGGTGTTGACGGATACGACGACTGGAAAGACTGGAAACCTTTTGCTCCCCGCCCGATGGGGAATCGTTCGGTATGGATTGGGTATGACGCAAACGGCAGCAGTGGCAACGGCGACAGCGGCGCTGTGTCCGTGGTGGTTCCTCCGGCTGTTCCTGGTGGCCGTTTTCGAACGGTGGAGACGCGACGCGTTCAGGGGCTGGAGTTTGAAGAACAGGCCAGAGTCATTGAAGAGTTCACGTATCGCTACAACGTGGAACACATCGGCATTGATGTGACGGGCGGGAACGGGGAGGCTGTTTATCAGATAGTGAAACGGTTTTTCCCTGCTGCTATTCCGTACACCTTCACGCTGTCATCAAAACGGTCGCTGGTACTGAAAATGCTGCAAATAATGCGTGCCGGGCGGTGGGAATACGATCGCGCCGAACGCGAGCTGGTCGCGGCCTTTAACGCCGTGCGTAAGGTGAAAACACCGGGCGGCTTTATCACTTACGAAACGGACCGCGCGAGGGGGATCAGCCACGGCGACCTTGCGTGGGCAACCATGCTTGCTGTCATTAACGAACCGATTGGCGGCGAAGGAGAAAACGAGCGTTTCACGGTTATGGAGTTCTGATGAGCAGAAAAAATAAAAAAGTGCGCATGAGTTCACGCATTGATCTCGCTGATGCGCTCAGGAAAGAATCATCGCTCAGTGCATTCACATTTGATGGGCCTTATCGCCTGACCGGGCATGACCTGCTGGACAATATGTACTGTGCTGATAACGGGCGGTGGTATGAAACCCCGGTGGACTGGTACGGTCTGGCAAGAGCTGCCCGGCAAACGTCCTGGCATCAGTCTGCGCTTTACTTTAAGCGCAATGTATTACTCGGTTGCTACATCCCGCACCCGCTGCTTTCCCGGCAGGATTTCTCGGCGCTGGCGCTGGACTGGTTTGTGTTCGGTAACGCATTCCTTGAGCTTCGGAGCAATATGCTCGGCGAACCGCTTAAATTACGGCACGCACTGGCGAAATACATGCGACGCGGAAGCGATCTTGAATCATGGTGGTATGTGCAGGATGGCAAGGACGCGTTCCAGTTTCGCCCTGGCAAAGTGTGCCACCTGATGAATCCGGACATTAACCAGGAAATTTACGGCATGCCGGAATATCTTGGCGCATTACTCTCGGCCAGCCTGTCTCATTCGGCGGACATGTTCAGAAAACTGTATTACGACAACGGATCCCACGCCGGGTGCATCATCTACATCGGTGCAGCGCAGGTAAACCGCGAAAGCATGGACTCCCTGAAAGAAACGTTACAGGGTGCGCGTGGTGGTGGTGCGTTTAAAAACGTGCTCATCCATGCGCCCAACGGGGGCAAAGAGGGGGTGCAAATTTTGCCGTTCCAGCAGATCACCGCAAAGGATGAGTTCATGAATGTTAAGGCGGCATCCCGTGATGATGTGCTGGCTGCGCACCGCGTTCCGCCGCAACTGATGGGGGCGATGCCGGGCGAAAAAAGTGCGTTTGGTGATGTGGAGAAGGCCGCGCGGGTTTACGCAATTAACGAGCTGATGCCCGTCATGGAGGCCATGAAGCACATCAATGACTGGCTTGGCGAAGAGGTGATCCGCTTTAACCCTTACGCACTGTTAGACACCCAGCCCACATCCTGACGCGCTTCGCTTGTCTGCTGCTTCGCCGGGGCATAAAAAATTTATGCCCCGACTCTCCAGCTCCTGTATCAATCAGATAATTTCACGACGCTTTCCTGTTTATTACCATCATCGACGGTCAGACTCTTACGCAATCCCACCGCGCTGACTGCATGTTCTCACCGCCTCAGTGCGATTTTGACGGCCTTACCTTCCACCCCATCAAATCAAAAGCCCTCACATCTTTTTCACGCTCAGCGTGAGAAATATGGCCATTCTGTTATGTCGCTGCGACATCGCTCAGGGAATACTATTTACCCCCTGAAACGCGGGCTGTTCCCCCGTCACCTGCGCGCAGAAAAAACGCGTTTTTTTGTGCACGCACGGATCCTTGACGGATCCAGCCGCCACGCGGGCTGGAAGGGCAAAAAGTCGTTCAAAAAAATTGTGCAAGTTTGTGCACTATTGTGCAGTCAAAAAATTGCTACATGTTGAATATTGCAGGTTAGCTTTAAGTTAGTTTAACTAAAAATTTCAGTGAATCGGGCGAAGTGGAGCTGTGAGCATAAAATCCTTGTTCACTAAGCAACATCATCTCAGTACATATTTGAAGCTAGAGGGGGAGGTATAAAAAAGTGTTTGACGAATTTGATGGTTTCTGAATACGTTAATTTCTATGAGGCGGAGAGTGTATTTTTGCCTTTTTATGGGTGAGGGAAAGATTACTCTGAATTCCGCATGTGGCGATTTTTATGCAGGTGCATGATATAAGCAAAAGCCCGCCACATCTGGCGGGCTTCAGCGAAACGGTCCTTAAACGATCATGCAGAACCATGCAGCAAAGTCATGCTCTTATCCGCGTATATACCTAAAGGACTGAGGTGGTACAGCGCCAGGTATCAATTCATTAAGTGGAATTGGAGTATCATAGCGCAGAGGGTTTTTTACTTCTATTGCGAATCCCTTGTCTCTTTCTGAAAAATATTCATCAAAAAAATCCCGCGTAATACCTGCATACTTTTTTGTCATATTCCATAATTCATCTGGCTGAGATGACAAAACCTTTTCAATTTCAAACTCACCAATTACCTTTCCGACGGGCATTGTTGCATAAATAATAACCGCTCGGACTTCTTTGTTCCGAAAAATTGTCTTCCTGAATTCGAATTTTTTATATCCATTTAAAATGGATTCAGCGAACTCTGGTTTAATCGACAATAAAATTTTCATTAACCTTTCCCGCGCTTAAAACAGCTTTGAAGTGAACATCACTTAACGTGAAGAACCCTGAATAGCTTGGAGTATAACCTAAAATACTCAACAATTCATCTCTAATTATTCTTTTTTGCAAAGGGAAATTGTAAGTTAACTTAATTACATGTGGAGGATAACATCTGCTATAATAAGCATATAATTCTTCATCAGAAAAAATACTGGCGCCTCCACAATAAGACTTAAACTCATCATATGATAAAAATTCTCGAATGTTTTTATACTCTTGTAATGTACAAACAGAAGTAACCACCGACCGATATTTCGCCGCTCCCTGTCCATCTGTCGTTCGATAAATAATTATATTATCTCCTGGCTGAAGAAGCTCCATGCCTTTCATCGCGCCAATATATATCTTATGAATACTATTAGTATAAGTAACATCTTCTAAAATAGAATCATTTTCATTTTTTAAAATTGACTCCGGGAAAAGCCTTGAATGAAACTCAGGTTTAATGGCTAATAAAAAATTTCTTCCATTCATTTTTATCATAGGATAATTATTATAAAATGATGCTGCTGATGGCTTCCAGTTAAAATCCTTAAAGTAGACACCTTCACAACCGTTTTCCGTCTCAAGATTTTTTCTTGAACACAATTTAAAACCATAGCGTTCAAGTAAACGAATCAATCCTTGATGTTTGTCAAAGATAGTAACGTACACTTCCTGAATATCATGAGGCATTGCAAAGTCAAATATTTTTCTTACAAATCTCTCCCCCATTTTCGTTCCACGAGCATCAATTTTAAATGTTCCGCATTTAAGACGTTTTTTCATAGGGAAAGATGGGGTCATGTCATTTAATTCCTCATTTTCAATTTTGAGGTATAAAAAACCATCTATTTTCCCATAATCATCATAAGATACGTATGCTTTCTCATTTCTTTTCTTTAAGAACCAGCTTTCAAAAGTTGGGTAGTCATTTTTAAGCGAGTCAAAAAAAACATCTGAGAGGTCAACCTTCCCAAATTCGACATAACTAAGAGACATTGTGCCATCCTTTTCAGTAGGTATTTTGCAAAAAACGTTACTGTATCTCAAAATATATGTAAATAAACTTAGATCAAAAAAATGCTTACTAACGCTTTGTCTTACCGGGGCTGTGTGTGTCGAAATACTCGCTTAGTGGCAGGGTGTCAACTACATCTACCTCTTCTGGTGCAATATCAGACTCTGCCCGGCGCAGAGTATTCCGACTGTTGGTCATTGAGGGAACATGGCCTGTATATTCTTTTTCATCTGTGTAACGTTGTTATTCTCTGTATCCTGCTGTGGTGATTTATTTCGTGGCGTTGGTGTGAGCGGCTGACTGAATCCGCCTTCAGGCCATTCAGCCAGCCAGTAAGCAAAGGCAGGATCGGTTTTGATGAGTGCCAGTCCAGCCAGAAATGCCGCGCGTTGCGCGCGGCTGCGTTCGGAGGCTGGCAGGTTGTCGAGATAATTACACGCTTTCCGTTCACTCTTGACGGCTGCTGGCTTCAGATAGAAACTTATTCTTCTGGTTAATGTCGCCATGGGGTTACTCCTTATCCATAGCGTACAGACCGTTAACCAGAGCAAACTGTGGCACCCCGTCCGCGATGAAAGTCGCATTAACTCCGCAGGCTTCGCGGATCGCGGGTGCCACAATCTCCGCCCCGCCACCGACAACCATCACCCGCCCATACCCCGAAAAACCAGCCAGCGCGCGGATCACGCGTTGTTTCAGTGTTTCCTCCTTTTCACGAATAACTGCCATCAGGCTGGCGTAATGTGCGTTATTGTGGATGTGCTGGCGCAGCCAGGCTTCATCGTGGCGATGTTCGATAATGGTATTGGCGATGTGGTGGCTGGTACGCATACCGTTGGTGGCCATCACCGACAGAACGGCATCAGCCATCAGAGAAACGCCTACGTGTGGATCGCAAAACACCTGGCTGATACCTGCCAGTTGTCCCTGAACCTTTGCCACATCCAGCGTGGTTCCGCCTAAATCCACAATCAGCAGGGATTCAAACGGACTCATGTCAGCCAGTGCCTTAAAGCCAGCCGGAATGGATTCAGGCATAACCCGTACGTTACGGATAGTGAATGCTTCGCCGTTCTGGTACTCCACCGGGCGTATGACGTTCGCTTTTTTGCGGTTGATGTTGGCCATGTCCGGTTGTGCGTTTGTGTCGAAATACTCGCTCAGTGGCAGGGTGACAACCACATCCACCTCCTGTGGCGTGATGCCTGATTTGACCAGCGCGTGATGAATGGCAATGACATTCACATCGCTGTACTGGTATTGCGTGTCGGTCGTCTGGACAAAGCGATCGCTGACCGGATCAAAACCATAGCGCACGCCATCAAGCATGTAGTTCGCGGGCTGCATGCCACCGAACGGCGCAGACCATTCCGATTTGAAGCTGTTCGGGCTGATGGCGTTGCGGCGTTCGCCGTTCTCAGTCCATGCCAGCTTGATGTTGGTGGAGCCGTCGTCGATACAAATTTTCATGTCGATTTTCCTTATATTGATTAATTAATCGGTTACGGGATTTTTAAATCCCGCTTTTGCCTGTTTTGTGCGCGCTTCATATATCGCGGCGCGTTTTTTGCTCATTTACGGGTTTTGTGAATCCCGTTTCTGTCTGTTTTTTGTTTCCACTGGTCAGGCTACCCCGCAGCAGGTCTGCTTTGCGGCGGGCGCGTTCAGTGGTTTCACTGATTCTCTGTGCGTGCTCTGCGTCACGAATGGCGCGCAGCATGTCAGAAAGCACGGTAACGGGGGTTTTCATGGTGTTCTGGTCCTGCTGAAGTGTGGATGCCAGGTGTGCGGCGGCTTCGGGGTCTGATGCCCCCAGCTGTTCCAGATAGCTGGCGACCGGGTTATGGCGGATCTCCGTGCTGCTTACGCCGTGATTACGGCTCAGGCGCTGCCAGAGTTGCGTGATTCGGCTGTCCGGGCGGGTATCTGGTTTGCGTACAATTTCAAATCCCTGCGGTGCAATGATGCTGCCGTCAACGTACAGACTGCCGCCCCGTAACAGGTGCAGCATCTGTTGTTCACCGATATGCAGGCCGAGAGATTCGGCAGACTCCCGCCATTCTTTAGCGAGTAACTCGTGGTTATCAGGCAAAGGTCGCGGCTGTTTGCGGCTCTGTGTCCAGTTCTGCATTTCATCGCTGCTGTTTTTTGCCTGTTTGTCACGAAGCGAACGCATCAGCGCCCGGCGTTCGTGCCGTTTCAGTGAGCGCATCCATTCATTTACTTCAACGCCGTCAGGAAGCTGCGGCCACGGTGCTGGCCGTTCTTCCGGCTGTTCTGTTCCGTTGTTGCTCGTTTCCTGTACACGGGGACAGTTATTGCCACGAGTCCAAGGGGCGGCAGGGCCGCCCTGAAGGTCAAAACCATTTTCGCGGGCGCCGTCTTCCGCTTCCGGTTTGCGTCTTACCAGCTTCCAGTTATCTGGATGCGTGCACACACGGGAGGATTCCCCGATGAGCGGCGACCAGATCCCGTAAATCTGTACGCTCTGTTCGCCGTAATCATTCAGCTCATCTGCGAGGTCGTAGGCGGTGCGAATCAGGTAGTCTTTGCGTGGAACAAGTACGCCACCCTGTTTCTCAATGTAGGTGGCAAAACATCCGGCATCAGCGGCAGCGAGTACCGCGTCCATTGCGTCATCCTTCAGCCGTTGCGGACCTTCCGGGTTGCGTGCCATCTGGCTGGCAAGGCGGCGCAGTTCACGCCACACCTGACGGGAGGGGATACCAAAGAACTGGAACTGGCGGACCCGGTGAAGGCGCGCCCAGCCGATGGCGCGTTCCACGCTCTCGGCCATTGATTTTCCGGTTTCGTGGTCAACGCGTGGCTTGCCCGTTTTCGGGTCGATGCCATCTACGGCGCGGCTGTCCAGGTTTTTTCCGATGTAGGTCGCGATATAGCTGGTTGGTGTGCCTTTTGAGCCGTCGACATACTCCGCCTTAAAGCGCGGAGTAATATCATTGCCCAGCTCGTGGCGGTCTTCCTGAATGGCAATATCGCGGGTGATGGCCACGATGCTGTCGATTTCTTCCGGATGAGCAAAGACCATCATATGCCAGTGCACGGTGCCGTCATGGTGAGGCTCCACCGTGCGGATGCCATACCAGCGAAGACCGTCGCGGTTCAGTTTTTTGCGGACCGCCGCAAAAAACGTGTTAACCAGGTAATCGCTGGAGTCGCGCATGGTGGCCCCGTTCCATTTGGGGTTCGGATGACCGTTCTCTGTTGTGGCGTGGTATTTTGACGGGCAGGTGACAGTCAGAAACACCGCTTTGTCACCACGGGCTTCGGCCAGAAGTTCCAGCCCCTTCATGGTGGCCATCATTTCTGCCTTACGGTGAACCGGGTTACTTACTCCCGCGTAATACACTGTCTCGAGATCAATCGTGAAGCCGTCTTCGTTTTCCAGTTCGAAGCTCTTCAGGAAGTCGCGGGTTTTCTCGCGCTGTGCGCGAAACTCGCTTAACGCGTCCTGGCTCAGATAGGGTGATGTTTTTCTGGAAACCAGACAGGCGGCACGGAGCTGTTCTTCCCGCCACTCGCAACGTAACAGCCACAGTTTGTGTTTCCACCATTCCGCACAGGTCAGGCGAAGGATGGCCCCCGGCAGCAGCTCCGTATCCGGTGCGTTCTTCCGGTCTTTGTCCGTTCTCAGTGCTTCGTAATGCGGCGGCATGGTGTGCAGATGTAACGCCATGCGGGCCAGCATCTGATACGCCTTCAGCGCAATTTTCATGGTCAGCTCGCCATCGGTCGCGCCAAAGTTATCGCAGAGTTTTTCGAAGGTGCTGCTGAACATCGCCGCCGTCATGGTGGCCAGCGTCTGTATCTGGTGTTTGTTGAGCTGCGGCAGGTAAAGCAAATCGTCCAGGCGTTCGCGTCCGGCAAGGGAGCGATAACCCGGTGTCAGCCAGCGGTGATCGGTGCGGTCCAGACGTTCGAATATTTTGCGCAGGGTTCCGCGCGCGTAGCGTTCAGCCTGCCAGCTCTTTTTGCCTTTCTGGCGATCGGCTTCCTGTTTTTTGCGCAGGAAAGAGAGGTGGCGGCTCAGAGGTTCACGCAGATAAACGGGAAGCACCTTCAGTGTGGCAAAAGCACGGGCCACCGGGTCTTGTTCTGTTGCCTGACGCTTATTGATGATGTTCTGTGCCAGCTTTTCACGCTGTCCGGCTTCCTCAAGGGATGCCATGAGTCTTTTACCCACGGTGGATTGTGCGAAAAAGGCTTCCTCCTTCGCTTCCTGTTCTTCCAGAGCCTTTTTGTCTGCCTCAAGGTAGTAACGGATGGCGCGTTGCAGGTCGGTTTCAGTTTCCTGCCTGTGCTCCGTAAATCTGGCCGGATCAATGGCTGGTCGTGGTTCATTCCAGCTCCATGCAAACTCACTCATGGCTGGTATCCCGTCACGCGCTGCCACTCCTGCAAGAAGATGGTGGAAAGGCGGTTAAATTCAGCGGTGTATTCACTCAGCGAGGCACACCCGCCAGCAGTGCGATGCGCCAGCATTGCCGCAAATACGGAGGCCGGGGAGTCGTAATACGCCAGCAGTGATTCGCCGTGCGGTGTCAGGCAGTGCAACGCCAGTCCGTGTGGTGTGAAGTCCACGCGGTAGCAGTCGTCTACTGTGAAATAAAGGGTATCCACATTCTCCGGTTTTGTAGTGCGTGCTCTGTTGTCACGACCACGGATGTAAAGATCAAATAATCCTTGGAGAACGGGAGCCAGACGGGTGTCCTGTGTGCGCACCCATCTTGTGAAGTCATGAGCGTCAATCATGCTGCAATTCTCTCTACTAAGGATGTGCGAAGGCTTCCTGCCAAAAAACTCAGAAGCGGTCGGTTACAGAAATTGGCGTTCTACGAGTAGTTATTGCTGGCTTGAGGTTCATTTCTGTTTAATTCCGTGCATGCTGTAGAAGAAATCAAAAGTGTTATCTATGCGTATCATGAGCTCACGCTGCATCGCTTCTGGTGTTTCTGGTTCACCTGGTGAGCCAACTCCCGCGAAGAAATCACCGATCTCGCTTTGAATAAGTGCCTTTAGCGTTGCTGAGGAATTCAGGTGTGTGCGGTGATGTCTGCGAGTGATTCTTCTCCTGCTCATTTACGTGGATCCTGTACCTGTCGGATAAGATTCACCCGCGCCACATTAGTGGCGCAGAAGTAAGTACCGTCAGTGAGATAGATGTGGTGTGCATCCTTTTCTGAGCGGTGTTTGTCGATTGTGGTAATCAGGCGTTCGTCGACTTCGTATTCACGTCCTCTGGAAGTGAAACGAACGACAGGAAAATGCTTAATTGCCATTACGCCTCCTGGGCGTGTGCGAATACCTCCGCGAATGCGGATTGTTTTTACATTTTCTTATTTAACCTAGGGTTTTTATTTGCGCTGTTATTCGCCAGTGAAAAAGCGTTCAATCTTTTTTACTGAATGAATAATTTGCATAATCCCAATGGCGCAGACCACCGAAATAATCAGAACAAACCATGAGATAAATATACTCATGCAATATTCCCCAGCTTATACGGTTCAATATGCTCCCCGCATTCTGCGGCACAGATCAGCTCGGAAAGTTCGTTAAGTGCATCCAGATCATCAGCGTAAAAAGCCACGTCATACAGACTCCGGATTGCCCTGGTCAATGAGTCACGGGCTGCACGTTCAGCATGAGCACCTGATGCACTTAAGCGAAAATAAAAACGCTCAAGTGCTTTGTTAATGAGAGTTTTATATTCTTTGCCCATCGCAACGCCCTTTAATCTGCTTTCTGAATTTCAGCTTCTGAATCCATACAAATAATTTCGATATAGGGTTCATCGCCATTAATCTTACGTGCTTTTTCAGCTTCGCTAATGATTCCGTGTACAGTCTGGTACGGAAGTTCTACGGTCAGGCGCGTGCCGTTCAGATAAACGTAAGTAGCTGCATTTTTTTCTGATGGGACAACTCCATCAATAGCTGATGCGCGCAATAACAGTTCACCGCGAAAATCAATAAAACGGATAAATACACCTTGTGCATGCTCTTTGATCATAACGCACCTGTTATAAATCAGTCTGTTTAATAAAACTTTGCCCGCGAAGCAGACGATCAACCGTGCGAAGTGCTTCGTATAATGTGAAATCCTGTCCGAACTGATTGTCGCCGCTGCTTAGTGCAAAAATGCGGTTTCCGGTAAACGGATTGCGTGGGCATCTGTGAACCACGATTCCAGCTTTTTCAATTAGCCAGGTGTGTTCGCCAATTTGTTTTACTGTGTGGCCATCAGGTGTTGCGTGCGTCTCGCTCAGGCTGTAGCGGATGTTGCTGCGTGATGCGTTGGTAGCGAAATGGTTAGCGTGGCGTTCTGTTCCGGTACGAAAATTACGGCGTTGCTTCAGCATAAAATGACACCTCGTTATTTTGTCATCTGCACGTATTTCTCTGCGCTCCTGATTGTTTTCAGGAAAAGAGCGAAAAGATTTACTGTGCGTCTTGAGTTCTTTTCATCTTGGTTGATGGGAATTGAACCTCTGTCAGCCTGTCTTTTCACTGTGTTAACAGCTTGGTTGGTACGCTTTGCGTAATCTTTCAGGCTTTCTTCAAGTACTGGTAACCCATGCTCATCGCGGTAGGGATAGAACGCTGCTAAACGCTCGAAGTCTGCCTGTTCGTGTGTGTTCAGGACTTTTGCCATGTGTGATAACCTGCGCTATCTGTGGTTGTTTGTGACTTGGTGTACTTATAAGTACACCTTATGCGCAAGCTTAGTGTACTTATAGGAACACTGTCAATGCTTATCGGTGAAAAAATTAGAGTGATTCGTGAATCAGAGGATTTAACGCGCGAAGAATTTTGCGGCCTGATTGATGTGCCTGTCGGCACTTTGCGTCGTTATGAAACGGGGCGGATTGAAAACATAGGGGGCGAAGTGCTTATCAAGATTGTTAATCACCCTCGCTTTTTTAAGTACATGAATTGGCTTATGACAGGAAAAACGAATGAGGCTGCTGGGCAGATCAGTCCCTCTCTCTCCCCTGATGGGCCAGAAAACACATCGTCTTCTCAAAAGCCCCGCAAGACTGGTACACAGCCCGGCTAATCATGGAACGCTGGGGGCATGGTGGTCTTGTAACGCTGGGGTTTCACGAATGAGCATAAAATCAATTCCGGGAGGGTATCTTCTTGACATGCGCCCGGAGGGGCGTAAAGGCAAACGCATTCGTAAAAAATTTAAAACGAAATCGGATGCAGTTTTATATGAGCGGTGGGTGCTGGCGCAACAGCATAACAATGAGTGGAAAGGAAACTCTATTGATCGCCGTCCTCTGTCAGTGCTTATTGACTTGTGGTGGAAATACCACGGCCAGCTAATGAAGTCAGGGCATAACACGCGCCTTAAATTGCTGCGCTTGAGTGAGGCAATGGATGACCCGTGCGTGCATAAACTTAATACAACGATGCTCACCGAGCTACGTGTGTCCAGGATAGAGCAGGGGATACAGCCCAGCACCATAAATCGAGAGATTGGGGCGTTAAGCGCGATGTTTACCGCACTCATCTCATCCGGCCATTTTCTTAACGATAACCCCGTTCAAGGCCTTAAAGGAATGAAGGTTAACGAGCGCGAAATGGGATATCTGAGTAAGTCTGAATGTGTTCAGTTGCTGGATGCACTGGCTGAAAATCCCGATGAGCGGCTGGCTGTCGAAATCCTTCTGTCGACCGGGGCGCGATGGGGCGAGGTAGCGGCACTGGAGCAACGCCGCGTTCTGCATTGTCGAATCACTTTTTCAAAAACGAAGAACAGCAAAAACCGTACCGTTCCTATTTCTGAAAGCCTGTTTGAAAAGATCAAAAAACGGGGCGGGAAACTGGTGTTTCCGACGCTGGATTATTCATTGGTTCGCGATGTCATCAAAACGGTCGCACCTGATGTTCCTGACGGCCAGGCTGTTCATGCGCTGCGCCACACCTTCGCCAGTCATTTCATGATGAACGGTGGCAATATTCTGACGCTCCAGAAAATTCTGGGGCACGCAAAGATTCAGACAACGATGATTTATGCCCATCTTGCGCCGGATTACCTGCAGGATGCGGTGAGGTTTAATCCACTAGGAGGTGCTTAAGAGTGAAGTTTCATTTAGATGAACTTAAAAGAATGGCAACGCTCGATAATTTTGCGCGTTTTCTCAATGAGTCGTCTACGAATGAAAAATGTTTGTCGTGTGGCGATACGGATATGTACATGTATTTGACGAATATTGTTGAGGTGGGGCCTGAGCCGAAAACTGCTGAGGAGTGTGATTTAGGCACTTTTGTTATGCTTGATTACATCGGTCCATTTACTGGGTATCCGGGATATGAGGGACATGATCGGGAAAATATCCATAACTATGAATTCCGACTTACCTGTAACAGATGTGGGTTTGTTCATCGTTACTCGGCCCGGGCCTTTATGAACTGGGTAGGCAAGCAGGGTGATGAGAAGTGATGGCAGAGAATGTTGCACATATTTCGCGGTTCAGAAAAAAGAAAGAGAATGCCTATAATGTATCCAACAACCAAGTAACAGGAAGTGGTAATGATGGAGGTGATGGCATGAATGACGACCTTGAACGGCGGGTCAGTTGCCTGGAAAGTGATGTGACTGAAATCAAAAACAACCTGATTACTCTCACCACAAGAAGCGAATCCTTTGCTACCAAATCTGATGTACTGGAGATTCGCGAAGGGTTGAGGCTTGAGATGGCAGAATCTCGCCAATCCCTGAAGTCTGAGATGGCTGATTTACGCCAGTCTCTGAAAGTTGAGATGGCTGAGCATCGTACTGAACTTCAGAAATCATTTGCAAATCAGACTTGGTTACTCACAGGTATTGTCCTGTCTGCGATGGCCGTGCTTGTGGCTGTGGTTACTGTTATTAAGTAAATTTATGGCGGCGATATGATCCACAAAGTGACCACATCCCTGTTATTTGTTGTGGTTGGCTGTGTTTTTGTGTGTCTGTAAGCCTTTGATAATTATCTAACTTATTGATTTTTACTTGTGTTTATGGCCGCTCTGCGGCCTTTTTTCTTTTCACTCCCGCTGAGTCACCGTAAAATCAACAGCATTATTCTGAAGCTGAACGGATATCATGCTGACACTTGCCCGCCAACAACAGCGACAAAATGTACGCTGGTTATTTACCTTGTCAGCATTAATGCTGCTGGCGCTTCTTTTAAGCCTTTGTGCTGGTGAACAATGGATCTCGCCAGATGACTGGCTTACCCCCCGAGGCGAGCTTTTTATCTGGCAAATACGTCTTCCGCGCACGCTGGCTGTGCTATTGGTTGGAGCGGCGCTGGCATTGTCCGGTGCAGTGATGCAGGCGTTATTTGAAAACCCATTGGCAGAACCCGGGCTACTCGGCGTCTCTAACGGTGCAGGTGTGGGGCTTATTGCTGCTGTATTGCTGGGGCAAGGGCAATTACCTGAGTGGGCGCTGGGACTTTGTGCTATTGCTGGTGCGCTCATTATCACTTTAATTCTCTTACGTTTTGCTCGTCGTCATCTTTCGACCAGCCGATTATTGCTGGCGGGGGTTGCATTAGGGATTATCTGTAGTGCATTAATGACGTGGGCCATCTACTTTTCCACTTCTGTTGATTTACGGCAGTTGATGTATTGGATGATGGGCGGCTTTGGCGGCGTTGAGTGGCGGCAAAGTTGGTTGATGCTGGCGTTGATTCCCGTGCTGCTGTGGGTCTGCTGCCAGTCCAGACCGATGAATATGTTAGCGCTTGGTGAGATCCCGGCGCGACAGTTAGGTTTGCCTCTGTGGTTCTGGCGCAATGTGCTGGTGGCCGCGACCGGCTGGATGGTCGGCGTCAGTGTGGCGCTTGCTGGTGCTATCGGATTTATTGGGTTGGTGATCCCGCATATTCTGCGGCTGTGCGGGTTAACCGATCATCGTGTATTGCTTCCCGGCTGTGCGTTGGCGGGAGCTACCGCATTGCTTCTCGCTGATATTGTCGCTCGCCTGGCGCTGGTTTCCGCCGAGTTGCCCATTGGTGTGGTCACCGCAACCCTGGGAGCGCCGGTGTTTATCTGGTTATTGTTAAAAGCAGGGCGTTAGCCGCAAAAGACGGTCTATGATTAAAAGCTAAGATTTTTACTGACCTCATCCAGGAGACACAATGCAAGATTCCATACTGACCACCGTAGTGAAGACGATTGACGGTGAAGTGACCACGCTGGAGAAATATGCCGGTAATGTGCTACTGATTGTCAATGTCGCCTCAAAGTGTGGCTTAACGCCGCAATATGAACAGTTAGAGAACATTCAGAAAGCTTGGGCCGATCGTGGTTTTATAGTATTGGGATTTCCGTGCAACCAGTTTCTTGAGCAAGAGCCGGGCAGCGATGAAGAAATTAAAACTTACTGTACAACGACCTGGGGTGTGACGTTCCCGATGTTCAGTAAGGTTGAAGTTAATGGCGAAGGTCGTCATCCGCTGTACCAAAAATTGATTGCCGCAGCGCCGACCGCCGTTGCGCCGGAAGAAAGCGGATTCTATACGCGCCTGGCCAGTAAGGGGCGGGCACCACTGTATCCTGATGATATTTTATGGAATTTTGAAAAATTCTTAGTGGGCAGGGATGGTAAGGTTATCCAGCGTTTTTCCCCGGATATGACGCCGGAAGATCCTATTGTGATGGAAAGCATTAAACTGGCGTTGGCGAAATAATGTCTATTGTGATGCAGTTACAGGATGTTGCGGAATCAACCCGCCTGGGGCCGCTTTCTGGCGAAGTCCGGGCAGGGGAGATCCTGCATCTGGTGGGGCCGAACGGCGCAGGCAAGAGTACGTTGCTGGCGCGGATGGCCGGAATGACCAGCGGTATGGGAAACATTCAGTTTGCTGGCCAGCCACTGGAAGCATGGTCCGTGGCGAAGCTCGCGCTGCATCGTGCTTACCTTTCGCAGCAACAAACGCCGCCATTTGCTATGCCGGTATGGCATTACCTGACCATGCATCAGCATGATAAAACGCGTACTGACCTGCTAAATGATGTTGCCGGGGCGCTGGCCCTTGATGACAAACTCGGACGTAACACGAATCAACTTTCCGGCGGTGAATGGCAACGAGTGCGTCTTGCTGCGGTGGTACTGCAAATCACGCCGCAAGCCAATCCTGATGGTCAATTGCTGCTTCTCGATGAACCCATGAACAGCCTTGATGTTGCCCAGCAAAGTGCGTTAGACAAAATTCTGAGCGCGCTGTGCCAGCAAGGACTGGCGATAGTGATGAGCAGTCACGATCTCAATCACACATTGCGTCATGCGCATCGGGCCTGGTTACTTAAACAAGGGAAACTGTTAGCCAGTGGACGCCGGGATGAAGTTTTGACGCCGCCGAACCTGGCCCAGGCTTACGGGATGAATTTCCGCCGTCTGGACATTGAAGGACACAGAATGCTGATTTCGACTGCCTGATAGCAATAGCATCTTGAAAATCGGGTAATTTCGACGCTAAATTAATGCAAGAATAAAAAACAGAGGATTCGTACGGAATGCGTTTCTGCCTTATTTTAATCACAGCACTGTTTCTGGTTGGGTGTAGCCATCACAAAGCGCCGCCGCCAAATGCCAGACTTTCTGACTCTATTACCGTCATTGCCGGTTTGAACGATCAACTACAAAGCTGGCATGGCACACCTTATCGTTATGGCGGCATGAGTCGTCGTGGGGTGGACTGCTCAGGCTTTGTGGTCGTAACGATGCGCGATCGTTTCGATTTGCAGTTGCCGCGTGAAACAAAGCAGCAGGCCTCTATCGGTACTCAAATTGATAAAGAAGAGTTGCTGCCAGGCGATCTGGTTTTTTTCAAAACTGGCTCCGGGCAAAATGGTTTACATGTGGGTATTTATGATACCAACAACCAATTTATTCATGCTTCTACCAGCAAAGGGGTGATGCGCTCTTCCCTTGATAATGTCTACTGGCAGAAAAATTTCTGGCAAGCAAGACGGATCTAGTATGTCAAAAAGGACGGTGATGATACATCGCCGTCCTTTTACTTCTGAATAAAGTAGTATTTTTCAGACAAAAATTCCGTAAATGGAATATTCGTTTATAATTAGGATAATCTTAAAAGGGACCCCTGAAAAAGTGGTTAACAAGGAAAAAATGAAAGTTATCCGATCTGTATTTTTTATGCCTTATGGTCTCATCTTTTTTAGCCGGAATTGCAAAAACATTCCTGGAGAAGGGTGGTTACCATGAAGGTTCTACTGGAGAATGTTTATCATTCTGATTGCTATTTTCTGCCGATAAGAGATAGTCAGCAAAATCTTGTTGGGATTGAATTAATAACCCATTTCTCCAGTGAAGACGGTACGGTTCGCATCCCGACGACGCGGGTTATGGCGCAACTTTCCGAGGAGCAGCATTGGCAGTTATTTGTCGAGCAGTTGGAATTACTTAAATCATGCCAACATTTTTTTATTCGACACAAACTCTTTGCATGGGTTAATTTGACACCGCAAGTGGCAAGGTTATTATTAATTGATAATAATTACGCAGCCCAACTATTAAAAATCCCCTTTGTTGAATTGCGGATTAATGAAAATTATCCACAGCTTAATGAGGGGAAAGATAATTACAACCTTTTGCACTTATCGCAAATTTTTCCATTGGTATTGGGAAATTTAGGTGCGGGAAACAGTACCATGAAAGCGATATTTGATGGTCTTTTCACCCGAGTTATGTTGGATAAAGGCTTTGTTCAGCAACAAATAGCTAATACATCCTTCGCGCCATTTATTCGTGCTATTCATGCGCAAATATCACCCTGTTGCAACTATATCATTGCGGCGGGTATTGATACCTCAGGAATGTTGGCGAAAATAACGCCCTATGGTTTCCATGCCCTACAAGGAAGCTTATGGCCAGCCGTTCCCGTAAGCAAGGTAACAACTCTGGTTCAGCGATAACCCCTTTGTTTGCTGGTGTTTAAGACGAGGGTTACCGTCTACACTATCAGACAGGAGGATCTATGACCCTGTCTTTTATTACTCGCTGGCGTGATGAATTACCTGCAACTTATACATCACTTTCCCCCACGCCTTTAAATAATGCCCGGCTGATCTGGTATAACGCCGAACTGGCTAATACGCTGGGTATTCCATCGTCGCTGTTTGAAAGTGGCGCGGGCGTCTGGGGAGGAGAAACATTACTACCGGGCATGTCACCACTGGCGCAGGTCTACAGTGGTCATCAGTTTGGCGTCTGGGCGGGCCAGTTGGGTGACGGGCGCGGCATTCTACTTGGTGAGCAACAGCTTGCCGATGGCACCACAATGGACTGGCATTTGAAAGGTGCGGGGCTGACGCCTTATTCGCGAATGGGCGATGGACGGGCGGTATTACGCTCTACGATTCGCGAAAGCCTCGCCAGCGAGGCGATGCATTACCTGGGCATTCCAACGACGCGCGCTTTAAGTATTGTCACCAGCGATACGCCGGTTTATCGGGAAACGGTGGAATCGGGGGCGATGCTGATGCGTGTGGCGCGCAGTCACTTACGATTTGGCCACTTCGAGCACTTTTATTATCGCCGCGAGCCGGAAAAAGTTCGCCAGTTGGCTGATTTTGCCATTCGTCATTACTGGCCGCACCTTCAGGATGATGAGAACAAATACCGTCTCTGGTTTACCGATGTTGTTGCACGTACCGCGTCGTTAATTGCTAACTGGCAGACAGTCGGCTTTGCACATGGCGTGATGAACACTGACAATATGTCAATTCTCGGATTGACGCTCGATTACGGACCGTTTGGTTTTCTTGATGATTACGAACCGGGCTTTATCTGTAATCACTCGGATCATCAAGGGCGTTACAGTTTTGATAATCAACCTGCCGTCGCGTTGTGGAATTTACAGCGTCTGGCACAGACATTATCGCCATTTATTTCTGTGGATGCGTTGAATGAGGCACTGGACAGCTATCAGCAGGTTTTGTTGAGCCAATATGGGCAACGGATGCGCCGAAAACTGGGCTTCATGACGGAGCAAAAAGAGGATAACGTTTTGCTGAGTGAATTATTCAGCCTGATGGCGCGAGAGCGCAGCGATTATACCCGCACATTCCGCATGTTGAGTCTGACCGGGCAGCACAGCGCGGCATCACCACTGCGTGATGAATTTATTGATCGTGCGGCGTTTGATAACTGGTTTGCGCGTTATCGGGCGCGTTTGCAGCAAGATGAAGTCACCGACAGCGAACGTCAGCAACTTATGCAGAGCGTCAATCCGGCGCTGGTGTTGCGTAACTGGCTGGCACAACGGGCCATCGAGGCGGCAGAACAAGGCGATATGACGGAGTTACATCGCCTGCATGAGGCGTTGCGAAATCCTTTCAGCGACAGAGATGATGATTATGTCAGCCGTCCACCGGACTGGGGCAAACGGCTGGAAGTCAGTTGTTCAAGTTAAACGCTACTTGGTCAGCAACAGTTTGCCTGCCTGTGTTTTACGTAGCAGATATTCTTGTCCGTCATGATCAATGATGAGCTTGCCATCCGGACCTAGCAGTGTCTGGCTGGCAATCCGCCGAATGGGCTGTGGGGAAGGAGCCTTCTGATTTGCATCCGTTTTAGGCGTGAGTCTGCTGCTATCCGTATAGCTCATAAAAATTAATAATAATTGATATAACAATGATTTTTATTATCAATATAATATTGCGTCAGGGCAAGTAATAATTCGTTGAGAAGACAACAGGTTGAGCAGAAATGCCCATTCCCGACGGAATGGGCACGCATTCAGAAGCGGGTATCTACCGCAGAGGCGAGTTTTTCGATCAGGTGTTCGGTATCTTCCCAGCCTAAACACGGGTCGGTAATGGATTGGCCATAGGTGAGCGGCTGACCGCCGACAATTTTTTGCGTACCTTCGCGCAGGAAACTTTCCGCCATAATGCCGGCAATCGCCGTAGAGCCATTGCGGATTTGCTGACAAATATCTTCACAGACTTCTAACTGGCGACGATGCTGCTTCTGGCAATTGCCGTGGCTGAAATCCACCACCAGATGTTCTGGTAAATCAAACTCGTGCAATGTATCGCAGGCGGCGGCGATATCATCGGCATGGTAATTCGGTTTTTTGCCGCCACGCATAATAATGTGGCCATACGGGTTGCCGCTGGTCTGGTAAATGGTCATCTGGCCGTTTTTGTCTGGCGAGAGGAACATATGGCTGGCGCGGGCAGCACGGATTGCATCTACGGCAATCCGCGTGTTGCCATCAGTGCCATTTTTAAAACCTACCGGGCAGGAGAGAGCTGAAGCCATTTCACGGTGGATCTGGCTTTCGGTTGTGCGTGCGCCAATCGCCCCCCAGCTAATCAGATCGGCAATAAACTGACCGGTCACCATATCGAGAAACTCAGTGGCAGTGGGCACACCCAGTTCATTCACCTGCAACAGTAACTTGCGCGCCAGTTCGAGGCCGTGATTTACGCGATAGCTGCCGTTTAAATCCGGGTCGGAAATTAATCCTTTCCAGCCGACAACGGTGCGCGGTTTTTCAAAATAAGTGCGCATTACGATTTCCAGCCGTGACTGGTACTGATTACGCAGCGCCTGCAGACGGGTGGCGTACTCCATTGCAGCGGTAAGATCGTGGATCGAACAGGGACCAATAACGACCAACAGTCGCTTGTCTTCACCATTCAATATTTTTTCAATTCTGCGCCGGGAATCAATTACATGGCTGGCAACGCCAGGCGTTACGGGATACCGCAGCGCGAGTTCAGCGGGCGTTACCAGACTCTCGATACGCGCAGTACGGAGTTCGTCAGTTCTGTTCATTACAAGTCTCAGAAATTTGTTGCTTCAACGGCAGGGTTGCCAGGAAGTGATGCGCATCACGATAAACCAATCCCTGCTGATTTCAAGTGCGAGGCAGGCAACACCTCGCGCAATTGACGGCATAGTAACAAAAAAACGAACTTCTATACTAGTTTTCTAGTGCATTCTCCGACTAAGTCCCATGATATCAAGGATTTTGGTGGCAATCTCTTCTACCGAATAATTGGTACTGTTGATCCACGGGATCTGATTTTTACGGTACAACGCTTCCACTTCTGCGACTTCCATCCGGCACTGACGCAACGAGGCATAGCGGCTGTTCTCTCTACGTTCTTCGCGAATGGCTGCCAGCCGCTCCGGGTCAATAGTCAGGCCGAACAACTTATGCTGAAGTGGTTTGAGCGACGCAGGCAGGACCAGGTTGTCCATATCATCGGCAATAAAGGGGTAGTTTGCTGCGCGAATGCCAAACTGCATCGCGAGGTAAAGGCTGGTAGGTGTTTTACCACAGCGAGAGACGCCGAGCAGGATCACTTGCGCCTGATCCAGATTGCGCAACGAAATGCCGTCATCATGGGCGAGGGTGTAATCAATCGCCGCAATGCGCGCATCATATTTATTAAGATTATTAGGGTTCAGGCCGTGGGTACGGTGAGCAATTGGTGTCGGGTCCAGCTTCATCTCTTGTTGTAGCGGAGCAACCAGCGCCTGAACAATATCCTGACAAAACCCTTCGCTTTGCAAAATGATGTTGCGAATCTCCGGTAACACAATGGAGTAAAAGACCAGCGGGCGCACGCCCGTCTGCTGGTAAATCGCGTCGATCTGATCTTTCACCGCCCGTGCACGGCTCTCATTTTCGACAAACGGCAGCGTAATGCTGCTGATAGTAACGGGAAATTGCGACATGACTGCGTGACCTAATACCTCCGCAGTAATTGCCGTACCATCAGAAATATAAAAAACGTGGCGATCAACAGCATTATCCATTTTGTTCTTCCCGAGATGCAGACATAATTCTATGAAAGCATAAATTAAAAATGCACAGAAGCGTAGAACGTTATGACTGGTTTATAAAATGAACCTTCAATTTTATTTTTTATGAAAATAGCATTTCATTTTTATGGTTTCGTTTATACCGATGGTTTATGTGGGAATTATCGAAGATAGTGGATTTGCGCAACGCTGGGAGCACTCTTAAAAAGCAAAAAAATATATTTGCTTGAACGATTCACCGTTTTTTTCATCCGGTTAAATATGCAAAGATAAATGCGCAGAAATGTGTTTCTCAAACCGTTCATTTATCACAAAAGGATTGTTCGATGTCCAACAATGGCTCGTCACCGCTGGTGCTTTGGTATAACCAACTCGGCATGAATGATGTAGACAGGGTTGGGGGCAAAAATGCCTCCCTGGGTGAAATGATTACTAACCTTTCCGGAATGGGTGTTTCCGTTCCGAATGGTTTTGCCACAACCGCCGATGCGTTTAACCAGTTTCTGGATCAAAGCGGCGTAAACCAGCGCATTTATGAACTGCTGGATAAAACGGATATTGACGATGTTACCCAGCTTGCGAAAGCGGGCGCGCAAATCCGCCAGTGGATTATCGACACTCCCTTCCAGCCTGAGCTGGAAAATGCCATCCGCGAAGCCTATGCCCAGCTTTCTGCCGATGACGAAAACGCCTCTTTTGCAGTGCGTTCCTCCGCCACCGCAGAAGACATGCCGGATGCCTCCTTTGCCGGTCAGCAGGAAACTTTCCTTAACGTTCAGGGGTTTGACGCCGTCCTCGTAGCTGTGAAACATGTCTTTGCGTCCCTGTTTAATGATCGCGCTATCTCTTATCGCGTTCACCAGGGGTACGATCACCGTGGCGTGGCGCTCTCCGCCGGTGTTCAGCGGATGGTGCGTTCCGACCTCGCATCCTCTGGCGTGATGTTCTCCATTGATACCGAATCCGGTTTCGACCAGGTGGTGTTTATCACTTCCGCATGGGGCCTCGGTGAAATGGTGGTGCAGGGCGCGGTTAATCCGGATGAATTTTACGTGCATAAACCGACGCTGGCGGCGAATCGTCCGGCTATCGTGCGCCGCACGATGGGGTCGAAAAAAATCCGCATGGTCTACGCGCCGACTCAGGAACATGGCAAACAGGTTAAAATTGAAGATGTGCCACAGGAACAGCGTGACATCTTCTCGCTGACCAACGAAGAAGTGCAGGAACTGGCAAAACAGGCCGTACAAATTGAGAAACACTACGGTCGCCCGATGGACATTGAGTGGGCAAAAGATGGTCACACCGGCAAATTGTTCATTGTGCAGGCGCGTCCAGAAACCGTGCGTTCACGCGGCCAGGTCACGGAACGTTATACCCTGCATTCACAGGGCAAGATTATCGCAGAAGGCCGTGCTATCGGCCATCGCATTGGCGCAGGCCCGGTGAAAGTCATTCATGACATCAGCGAAATGAACCGCATCGAACCAGGTGATGTGCTGGTCACCGACATGACCGACCCGGACTGGGAACCGATCATGAAGAAAGCGTCGGCCATCGTCACTAACCGTGGTGGGCGTACCTGTCACGCGGCGATCATCGCTCGTGAACTGGGTATTCCGGCGGTAGTCGGCTGTGGTGATGCAACCGAACGGATGAAAGACGGTGAGAAGGTTACCGTTTCCTGTGCCGAAGGCGACACCGGTTACGTTTATGCCGAACTGCTGGAATTCAGCGTGAAAAGCTCCAGCGTGGAAACCATGCCGGATCTGCCGCTGAAAGTGATGATGAACGTCGGTAACCCGGATCGTGCGTTTGACTTCGCCTGCCTGCCAAACGAAGGCGTGGGTCTGGCGCGTCTGGAATTTATCATCAACCGCATGATTGGCGTTCACCCGCGCGCACTGCTCGAGTTTGACGACCAGGAACCGCAGTTGCAAAACGAAATCCGCGAGATGATGAAAGGTTTTGATTCTCCGCGTGAATTTTATGTTGGTCGTCTGACCGAAGGGATCGCGACGCTGGGCGCTGCGTTTTATCCGAAGCGCGTCATTGTTCGTCTCTCGGACTTTAAATCTAACGAATACGCCAACCTGGTGGGCGGCGAGCGTTACGAGCCGCATGAAGAGAACCCGATGCTTGGCTTCCGTGGCGCGGGGCGCTACGTTTCCGAAAGTTTCCGCGACTGCTTCGCGCTGGAGTGTGAAGCGGTGAAACGTGTGCGCAACGACATGGGGTTAACCAACGTTGAGATCATGATCCCGTTCGTGCGTACCGTTGAGCAGGCGAAAGCGGTGGTTGAAGAACTGGCGCGTCAGGGGCTGAAACGTGGTGAGAACGGGCTGAAGATCATCATGATGTGTGAAATTCCGTCCAACGCCTTGCTCGCTGAACAGTTCCTCGAATATTTCGATGGTTTTTCTATCGGCTCAAACGATATGACACAGTTGGCGCTCGGTCTGGATCGTGACTCCGGCGTAGTTTCTGAACTGTTCGATGAGCGCAATGACGCCGTGAAAGCACTGTTATCAATGGCGATCCGTGCCGCGAAGAAACAGGGCAAATATGTCGGGATTTGCGGTCAGGGCCCGTCTGACCACGAGGACTTTGCTGCATGGTTGATGGAGGAAGGGATCGATAGCTTGTCCCTGAACCCGGATACCGTGGTGCAAACATGGTTAAGTCTGGCTGAACTGAAGAAGTAAATAAAAGCCCGGCGGCGTTCAGTCGCCGGGTTTACGTGATCCCTGAAGATGAAACTTATTCAATCACTTCGCAGACATCCTGAGTTAATCGCCACATAATATCTTTGCGTAACAAAAACTTTTGTATTTTACCTGATGCAGTCCGCGGTAATTTTTCGATCACCACGATATGTTCAGGATATTTATATTTCGCGACCCGTTTACGGCTAAAAAATGCCACTACATCTTCCAGCGATAATGAATGATGCGGTGCTTTCAGCACGACATAGGCGCATGAACGTTCACCTAAGCGTTCATCGGGCATTGCAACCACACAAGCATCGTGAATTTTAGGATGCTGCAATAGAATATCTTCCACTTCACGGCTGCTAATATTTTCGCCGCCGCGGACAATAATATCTTTCTTGCGTCCGGTTATTTTTATATAGCCAGCCTCATCCATGCGGCAGAGATCGCCACTGTAATACCAGCCCTCTTCATCCAGCGCGCAAGCGGTTAATTCAGGTTCATCAAAATAACCCATAAACACATTAGGGCCACGCGAGGCCTCTTCACCTTCGCAACCTGGCGGTAAGGTTTTGCGTGCATCATCGACCACTTTGATCTCCACCCCAGCGGCAGCGTAACCATCGGTGTGCATAAAGCGCGACAAAGGATCGTCGAGATTCACCACTGCATGTGGCGAGCTTTCTGTGGAACCATAAACGCTTAATAATTTAATGCCGCGCTGCTGGCATTCACGCGCCACTTTTTTGGGGATCGTGGTGCCGCCGCAAAGAAAGAAACGCAGCGCAGAAAGGTCGGCAGGCTGTTTCTCAAGTAGATTCAATAGGTCATAAACAAACGGCGTTGCTCCGAGCATACAGGTGCAACGTTGTTGCTCAAGCAGCGAGAGACAGGCTTCCGGGGTAAAAATATCTAACAACACGCTGCGGGCGCCAATCAAAAACGGCGCTGTTACGCCATGCAGAAACCCCGTCGCGTGACCGAGTGGTGCAGGCATCATAAAGACATCCAGCCAGGTCAGGTTAAGCCGTGCACAATAAGCCCGTTCGCTGGCGAGAATATTATTATGCGTTAGCATCACGCCCTTTGGCATGCCCTCAGTTCCGGAGGTAAATAGCACCGCCGCTAATTCATCGCCGTGGACCGATGTTGCGGCGACCAGCGGGGGATTGTCGGCAATAATCTGACTTAACGAGAGAGACGAGGTGGCGGGAGCCAGCTTATCCACGCCGACGATCTGTTGTAGTTGTGGAAGCTGATTTTGCAGTGGCAGGATTAAATCTACCGGACGCGTTTGTTTAAACAATGTCGGTGCAAAAAACATTTTTGCCTGACACTTATTGAGCACCCACACCAGTTCAGCTTCTCGCCAGGAAGGCAACAACGGCACGGAAACCGCACCGGTTTTCAGGCAGGCAAGATAGATAACAGTAAATTCACACCAGCCAGGCAATTGAAAAGCGATACGATCGCCCGATTCAATACCGTTAGCCAGTAACCAGCTTGCCAGACAGTTCGCGGCGTGATCGAGTGCGCTATAGGTGTACGATTCGCCATGATTATCGACAACGGCTATTTTGTCTGGCATCGCGCATGCAGTCTGCCGCCAGTAGTCGACCAGCGAAGCGTCTCCCCACAATCCTTGTTGTCGATAGGCTGCACGACGCTGCGCGTTAAACGTTAATGTCACTTTCATTTTGGACTCTCGAAACAGAACGTCAGGCCCGAGGTGCGGGCCTGTGGGAAGCGTAATTAGCCGTAACGGAAATCAATACCGAAGGTGCCTGCGGGGTATTGCCATTGTTCGAGAATAGTGTTGCCACACAGCACCCGACAGGTGCCGCACTCCAGACAACCGGCGGAATCAAAATGAATGTTTCCCGCGTCATCCTGCTTATACAGTCCGGCAGGGCAGGCTTTCATTAATTTTTGAAATTCATTGATGTCGGGATTTGCCGCCAGAATGATATGTGGGTGGCCCTCATCAACATGGAATTTGTTGACGCCTAATTTGACGTCAACGTTGACCGTAGCGTTCTGGCTCATAGCGCGGTTGCTCCCTTAATGCCATCTTTCAGCAGATTAATCAGCCCGATTTTCTTCGCATGTCCGAGAATCATTTTTCGTACCGGCTGGTTTGGTTTACCGTCAATAGTGAACATGTCGTTCATGATATCGGCGACCATGCGCGGATACTGACTAAACAGGCGCGGGTTTTCCATCAGCGCCGGGATCTTGCGAAAATGCTGCATATCACGCATGACACAGCTTTGTTCCAGTTCGCGTTTGTATTGCGCCAGGCTAGTGACAGAAAAATCCGCGCGTTCTTTGGCGGCAATCACCGTTGTGGCTGCCGCCTGGGCCGATGCGATGGCTAAATCCATTCCGCGAACCGTAAAGCCCAGATTGAGGCAGAAGCCTGCTGCGTCACCGACGATCATCACACCATCGTTGACCAGTTGCGGTACCATTGCCAGACCGCCTTCCGGCACCATATGCGCGGAATATTCAAGCAGTTTGCCACCGCTAATCAGTGGGCGAATGGCGGGGTGCTGTTTAAAATCCTCCAGCATTTGCGGCACGCTTTTTTGCGCATGGGCGATATCACCCAATCCACAAACCAGACCCAACGATACGGAATCGTGATTGGTGTAGATGAATCCGCCGCCCATCAGGCCGTCAGAAGGGGAACCGGCAAACAGCCAGGCGACACCTTCATCGTCAGTGACGTTAAAGCGATCGTTGATTTGCTCCGGCGTGATGCCAATGACTTCTTTAACGCCAACAGCATAATGATGCGGATCGGAGGCGGGAACCATTCCCAGCGAACGGCCAAGCATCGAATTAACACCATCAGCCAGAATCACCACATTGGCTTCAAGAATATCATCCCCGGCCTGGACGCCAGTGACCTTGTTACCTTCACGAACCAGCGCATCGACGCGAACGCCCGGGATAAACTGCGCGCCCGCCTGTTCGGCTTGTTCCATCAACCACGGGTCGAGACGATTGCGCAATACGGTATAAGAAGCGTGTTGCGGAACATCTGGCTGCTCGCGGTGAAAATCGAGGGTAACGGCGCTCTCTTCGGTTAAGAAGGAGATTTTCTCGCGTGTGACTTTGCGTTCTACCGGCGCTGATGCAGCAAAGCCTGGAATGATCGCTTCAAGCGTGTGGGCATAAAGACGCCCGCCGGTCATATTTTTACATCCGGCACTGTCGCCGCGTTCGATCACCAGGACATCCAGTCCGGCTCGCGCCATGACCAATGCGGCAACGCTACCGGCAACGCCCGCACCGACCACAATGGCATCAAATTTGTCATCCGACATGCGTTATGCTCCCTTCCCGCTGCGTTTACAGCGGGAGATGTGGTTGAAAGGGAATTAGCGACTCAACTGGCTAATCAGGGCAGGGACGACTTTGTAGATATCGCCCACCAGACCGTAGTCGGCATAGTTGAAGATTGGCGCGTTTTTATCTTTATTGATGGCGACAATCACTTTTGCGCCATTGCCGCCAACCATATGTTGGATCTGCCCGGAGATCCCCAGCGTCAGGTAGAGGTCGGATTTCAGCAACACGCCGGAGACACCGATATAACGTTCACGCTCCATCCAGTTCTCGCCTTCGGCAATCGGGCGTGAACAGCCGACTTCGGCATTGAGTGTCGCTGCCAGTTCGTGGACCATTTTCAGGTCATCCTGCGCCGCCAGACCACGACCGACGCCGACCACGCGTTTTGCTTTGCTCAGGTCCACGCTGCTTGCCGCTTTCGCACGGCGTTCGCGACTAAGAATTTCATGACGCGGAGCAACGTAAGGCACAGTTTCAATCGGACACTGATGCGAGGCGTCACTGGTGCAAGGTTCCTGAACACCGGGCGCAAGGGTAATGATCGCCAGCGGGCTATTGATCTTTTCCTGGGCGAACGCTAGCCCGCCATACATACGGTGCTCGGCGTAAACGTGACCATCGACCACATCAACCGCAGTGGCATCGTTCACCAGCGCCGCATTCAGTTGCACACTTAACCGTGCAGCCAGCGCTTTACCGCGTTTTGTCGCGGCCAGCAGTAGCATAGAGGTGTGTTTATCTTTCAGCAGGGCAGCAACGTTTTCAGCGTAATTTTCAGTGCGTTGCAGTGCATCGTTTTGCTCAAGAACATAAATACATTTTGGACCATAAGGCATAACAGCCTGTGCCTGGTCGGTATTTTGTACAATGGCATAAACCTGTTGGCCCCATTGCTGCGCGCCGCCAAACAGTTCAGCATAACGTTCAGGATTATCGCTAAAGACCCAGACGTTGTTTAATTGATTCATCGTTTCTTCTCCGTTGGCTTTAGTTCAGGGCTTTCTTCAGATGTTCCACCAGCTCGGCAATGGCTTCCGGCGAATCGTTATCGAGAATGATGTGTTTGCGTTCTGTTTGCGGCGGTACGCGAACGCCGATCAGTTCAGCAAGCGGCGTGGCCTGGCTCCAGCCGATATCACTCGCCTGCCACTGATGTACCGTTTTTTTGCCCGCGCCGAGAATGGCTTTCATTGAAGGAATACGTGGCACGTTAATATCGGACGTGACACACAGCACTGCTGGCAGTGAAAGCTCAACGACTTCAACTTCCTCTTCCAGAGCGCGTTCGATAATCAGGCTGTCGCCCTGACGTTGAATGGCGCTGACAGCGTTAATTACCGGAAGCTGCAGAATTTCCCCTACCAGTAAACCAACCTGTTGGGCATAGAGATCGCCAGAACCTTCACCGAAGATCAGTAAATCGAAGCCGATCTTTTCTGCCGCCGCGGCCAGTGCCTTAGCCGTATCAAGGGGGAGAGCATGCTCAAGCTGGGCATCCTGCACCATATACAGACAGTGCGGTCCGCGGGATAACACGTCTTTACGCACTTTTGAGTTCTGCAACAATGAGCCGCCAACGGTCAGCGCGGCTATCTCATCATCATCCATTGCAAGCTGGCTTGCGGCTTCAATGGCATTGAGATCGAACTGGCTAATTTTGGCGTCGGCATTGTCGAAATTGAGGGTGTACTCGGGAGTGACAACAATGTCCTGTTCTTCAGGCACCAGCTTAAAGCAGGTTATTATTTTCATGATTTCTCCTGTGGGTCGCATACGGAACCATCTCCGATGGAAGGTAAAAATTGCCTGAAAATAGTGTGCGATAGCAGGAAGGGGTTTTCGACGGAGCAATCTGTTTTCCTTGCAAACAATCTTGCAAAAAAAATGAGATCGTTAAAACAAAAGCACAATAAGCGGCAATATTATGCCGTCGTGGACGTACTATCTTGCATTCAGTGTAAATAATCTTGTTTAGCTCTCGCTAAACGCAGTTGTATAAGTGCAGTACACACCGTATTTTATCCTGCATATATTGCTTTTGCTTGCTTATGGAATAGGGAGGTTGTCATGTATCAACGCTGTTTTGATAATGCCAGCGAAACGCTGTTTGTCGCCGGTAAAATACCACGACTTTCGCGCTTTGCGTTTAGTGATGATCCTAAATGGGAGTCGGGACATCACGTTCATGATAATGAAACCGAGCTGATCTATGTTAAGAAAGGGGTGGCAAGATTTACCATGGATTCTTCGTTATATGTGGCACATGCCGATGACATTGTAGTGATAGAACGTGGCAGGCTGCACGCGGTGGCCTCAGATGCTAACGACCCGGCAACGACCTGTACCTGTGCGCTATACGGTTTTCAGTTTCAGGGCGCAGAAGAAAATCAGTTACTGCAACCGCATTCTTGCCCGGTAATTGCCGCAGGGCAGGGAAAAGAGGTCATCAAAACGCTTTTTAATGAATTAAGTGTGATTTTACCGCAAAGTAAAAATGGCAACACATCTTCAGTGTGGGATGCATTTTCCTATACGTTAGCGATTCTCTATTACGAAAACTTTAAAAATGCTTATCGTTCGGAGCAGGGGTATATTAAAAAAGATGTCCTGATAAAAGATATTCTCTTTTATCTTAATAATAATTACCGCGAAAAAATCACTTTAGAACAGTTATCGAAAAAATTTCGTGCCAGCGTCAGTTATATTTGCCATGAATTTACTAAAGAGTATCGTATTTCTCCCATCAACTATGTGATTCAACGGCGTATGACCGAAGCAAAATGGCTGCTGACCAATACCGATTTGTCGCAGGCAGAAATCTCATGGCGCGTGGGTTATGAAAATGTCGACCACTTTGCCAAATTGTTTTTGCGCCATGTCGGCTGTTCGCCAGGCGATTATCGCAGGCAATTTAAAAACTGTTTTGCGGAACAAGAAATCTTGTCTGAATTTTCTGCACCTGTAAGTTTTGCCGGGTAAATGTGGCGGCGCAGTTTTTATCTGAAGCTGCGCCGCCTGAAGATTATTTATTCTGGTAATCTTTCAGGATCTGCCGACCTGCAACGTAAATCATAATCTCGTCAGTACCACCGCCAATTCGTTCACAGCGGACATCACGCCAGAAGCGGGAGACGCGCGCCTCATCGGTGTAGCCCAGACCGCCCATGATTTGAATCGCATCGTCAATGACTTCCATCGCAGTACGCGCGCAGTACAGTTTTGCCAGCGCCGCGCTGGTGCGCAGTGACTGATGCTGATCAGCTTGCCACGCCACTTTCAGCACCATATTGCGCATGTTGTCGATCTTAATCGCCATTAGTGCCAGTTTTTCCTGGATCATCTGGTTATGACCAATTGGCTTACCAAAAGCGATACGCTGGTTGGCATAGCGGGCGGCATCTTCGAATGCGCATTCGGCAAAGCCGGTGCTGCGCGCGGCGTTGATCAGGCGCTCCATCTCAAAGTTGTACATCACATTGAGGAAACCCATTCCTTCTTCGCCTACCATGTCGCTCTCTTCAACTTCCACGTTGTCGAGATAAACTTCGCAGGTGCTAAGCATATGCCAGCCGATTTTATGCAGCGGATTGATCTTAATGCCGGGCTTACTGGACTCAACCCACCACAGGGTGAAGGCTTTTTTCGGATCTTTCGGTTCTGGATCGCGCGCCAACACCAGCATATACGGGTACTCTTTCGCACCGGTAATAAAGGTTTTCTGTCCGTTGATGTAAACCTTGCCATTTTTACGCGTGTAAGTGGTGGTGGCGCTGTTGTTATCTGAGCCAGCACCGGGTTCCGTCAACGCCAGGGCATAGGCGGGGTCGCCGGTTTCCAGCGTGCTTTCTGCCGTTTTACGTAGCTGCTCCTCAGAACCGAAACGGCGCATGCTGTGAATACACTGACCGTTGGTAATCAAAAACGCCGGAGCACCGCATTTTGACACTTCCATCAGCGCCAGCATCTGGGTGACGTAATCCGCAGGGATACCACCAAATTCTTCCGGCACGCCAAGCATGGAAATACCGTTATCCGCCAGCGCCCGCATAAACTCACGCGGATATGTCCCGTTTTGATCGCAGGTGCGGAAATACTCTTCCGGAAAGTTAGTCGTAATCAGTTCGCGAATACTGGCCAGCAGCAGTTCTTGTTCTTCAGTTAAAGAAAAATCCATCGTGATACTCCTGTTAATGAGCCGCTTCAGGCAGGACAAAACCCATCGCCGCATCGATAAATAATCTTTCGTCCATCAGTTTTAGTTCTGGCGAAATAACTGGGGTGAAATCCATTTTGTCGAGAATATCTTTTTGCAAATCGACGCCAGGGGCGATTTCGATTAAATACAGACCGTCTTCTTTCAGGGTGAATACAGCACGTTCGGTGATGTAACGAACATCCAGTCCCCGTTCGAGCGCGATTTTTCCGCTAAAAGTAATTTCCGGTAGTTCACGGATAAATTTATTTACCCGTCCTTCCTGGACGATATTTAATTTACCATCGGCAATTTCTGTTTTTAAACTGCCCGCAGTTAACGTGCCGCAGAAAATGATTTTCTTCGAGGTGGCACTGATATCAATAAATCCACCGGTACCCATGATTTTGCCATTGAATTTATGCACACCGACGTTACCGTGCTGGTCGACTTCGGCAAAACTCAAATAACAGACATCCAGACCACCGCCGTGATAAAAATCGAACTGGGAAGTCATATCCAGAATGGCGCGGGTATTCACGTTCGCGCCAAAGGCGATACCTTGCGAAGTAATACCGCCAATTGGGCCTGTTTCCACCGTCAGAATAAAGTCATCAGCACAACCTTCTTCCCGGGCGACCAGGCCAATACCGTCGGCAATACCGACACCAACATTCCCCACAGCACCTTTGCGCATTTCAAACAATGCGCGTCGCGCGACTAATTTACGCTGATTAAGAGGCAAGCTAAGTTGGGTACTGTCATCCAGTGTGAAGTCACCAGAAATAAAACGATTAACTGGCGCACCGCCATACAGTTGGGTTTGGTCCGGATCGACCACCACAATATCGATAAGATAACCTGGAATACGGACAGCTTTAGGATGCAGCGTGGCTTTCTTAACCATCTTCTGCACCTGCATCATCACGACACCACCGTTATTGTGCACCGCCTGGGCAATAACCAATGCGTCGAGATACATCACTTCATCTTCAAAGGTAGCGTAGCCTTCGCTGTCGCAGGTGGTGGCGCGAATAAAGGCAATATCTGGCGCGATCGCTTTGTAATAGAGATATTCTTTACTATCAAACTCGACCAGTTTAATCAGATCTTCTTTAGTCACTTCATTCAGTTTGCCGCCTTGTTGGCGAGGGTCGACAAACGTTCCGATACCAATATCGCTAATAATTCCTGGCTGGTGGGCAGCAGCGGCGCGCAATGTTTGAGTGAGCACACCTTGTGGATAGTTATAGGCAACAATTTTATTTTGTTCTGCGAGTTCAGAAATACGCGGTGATTGTCCCCAATGGCCGCATAATGCCCATTTCACCAGACCTTCTTGCGCCAGCGGACTAATACCACGATCGGCGCGATCGCCAAGCCCTGTAGGGCTAATAATCGATAAATTACGCGGTGTCTGGGTTTGTTTATATTTGTCAGCAAGAGCGGTAATTAATGTGGTGGCTTCCAGAATACCGCCACCTGCACCTAATACACAAAGTGTTGCTTCGTCGGGAATATAACTTACCGCTTCCTGTGCCGACAGGACCGGCACGCGTCCATTAATACGAGGTGGTTTTACAGGTTTCATTATTTTTTCCTGATTCAGGTGTGGATTTCTCTGCGCAAGAATTAAAAATAGCGCACAGATACCCACAGAATATTTTTATCAAATACTCTTTAAAAAATTTTTTAATACGGCGGGGAAGATTACTCCCGCCGGTACGTTATTTATTACGCCTGGTGCAAAATAGTTAATACTGTGCGCAAATCATTCACCGATATTTGCCCAGGCGCAGAGGCTTTTTTTACTGCGCCAAACGTTGCGGCCGAACCAAATACTTCACCAGCCAGACGGGAAATTACGCCAGTTTTTGCCATCGACATCGTGATGATTGGTCGATCGGCATACTGCTCCTGCATCTCCAGGGTAGCGGCGAGCAACGTCAGGACATCGCTGGTGCTTTGCGGCATCAACGCAATTTTAGGAATATCGGCGTCGAAGGACTGCATTTTACGTAAACGGGCAATAATCTCTTCGGCTTCCGGCGTTTTATGGAAGTCATGGTTGGACATGACAACCTTCACATCATGCGCATGTGCATAGGCGACGGTTTCTTTAACCTGATCATCGCCGGTAAATAACTCCAGATCGATCATATCGACCAGACCGCTGTCGATGGCTGCGCGATTGAGTGCAATATAAGCCTCAGTGGAAATCGCCTGCTCGCCGCCTTCTTTAGCGCTACGGAAGGTAAACAGCAATGGTTTTTCTGGCATGATCTCACGGAGGATTTTTGCCGCTGCCATGACAGACTCCACGCTGGAGAGGTCGGCAAAGTGGTCCACACGCCATTCCAGAATATCAAAGTCCGCTTCACGATAGGCGAGAGCTTCAGATTTCACGCTGGCGATATCTTTCGCCATCAGCGAGACGATGATTTTTGGTGCGCCCGTACCAATGACGAGATCTTTTACAGTTACGGTTTTCATTTTTTACCCTTTCTGCACGCGGTCAGCCTGTCAGGCGCCGAACCCCATGACCTGTTTAACGTATTCCAGAGGGAAATCTTTGCCAGTCCATAACGTGAACTGTTCAGCCCCTTGCCACAACAACATGCCGTATCCATCAATCGTTTTGCAACCTGCTTGTTGCGCCTGCTGCAATAACTTCGTCATATGCGGGTTATACACGCATTCAGTGACCAGCAGTCCTGGATGTAACAAACTGATATCGTTAACTAATGATTCATTTTCAAGAGGCTTCATACCCACTTTTGTGCCGTTGGTTAAAATGTCGGCGGAAGACAAGGCTTCAGCAAAGGCTTGCTGATCGGCGAGATCGGTAACGGTGACGACACAATCGGTGTTTTCGTTGACTCGTTGCGCGAAGGCGAGGGCTTTATCGAAGAATTCATCCCGACGGTTGAAGATTTTAATCTCTTTTAAACCTTCAATCGCGCCCTGCGCGCCAATTGCCGTTGATGCACCACCGGCACCTAGCAGCACCATCGTTTTGCCTTTGATATCAAAACCGCTCTCTTTAATGGCGCGAATATGGCCCGTGCCGTCGGTGTTATAGCCACGCAGATAGCCATCATCATTAACGATGGTATTGATAGCGCCAACCAGTTTTGCCGCAGGTGTTAATTCATCAACATATTCACACGCCAGTTGTTTGTTTGGCATCGAAACACCGGTTCCGCGCATTTTTAAGGCTTTTAATCCTTCAATTGCACCGGCAAAGCTATCGTTATCCACTTCAAAGGCCATATAGGTAAATGGTAATCCCGCTTTTTCTAAGGCTTTGTTTTGCATTTCAGGCGATAAACTGTGGCGGATAGGATAGGCCATCAGGCCAATCAATTCGTATTTAGCGGTAACATCCATAATTAACTCCTCTAATTTCTTTGCTTAATTGTGTCTAACCGGGGTGCTAAGATTGCGTTCGCCAAACCGGACATCATTTTCAGGAATAATGAAAACGCGGTAATAGCGGATGAAAACAATAATTGCGGTAATCAGGGCCAGCAGCGCGAAAGTAAAATCGAGAACGATGATGTATTGCAGACCTATATTCGACAGATAACCGGTAATCAGCGGAATAACAAAATTGGCCAGACCACCCATCATCATATAAATACTGGTGACTTTGGCTTTGCTTTTCGGGAAGAACTCTGACATGACTGAAACGCCAAGCTGTAAAATACCGCCAGCAGCAGAAAAGCCGATAACAAAAGCCCCTGCATTACACACCAGTGGAGAAGGGTACAGATAAATGATAGCAGCGGTTACCGTTGCCAGTGCTGAGTTAAACACGTTAGCCCAGATGGGACGTACCATTTTTTTCAATAGTGCGGCAAAAATAAAGACACAGACCAGCGAACCCATACTGTAATAAGAGATAGTTTTTAATGCCTCGGATTCCGACATACCGGCAAATGCCATCGCATATTTGGGCATCCACACGACAATTACATAAAAGGTCGAGAACGCGGCAACACCGAACAGTACTGATGAAACACCTTCCAGCCAGACTAACGGCTTACTGTTCATTTGCGGTAGTTCACCAGCTACGCTGGCATCCACCAACTGACCTGGGAATTTACTTTTCAATAGCATCAGCATAATCAGCACAAACACGATGCCTGGAATAATCAGCCCATAACCGTACCAGATGTTATTCAACAGCATATAACTCACCAGCATCGGATAGAGCATTTGTCCGAACGATATCATCGCCTTAACCAATATTACGGCTGAACCCGAGGCTTTCGGGAAGCATTCCATCAACGCCGGATATCCACCGGTATCCAGGGCCGAGTTGGCGATACCAACGCACACTGCCAGACCGTAAGCGAGAGCTAAACTTGGGCAGGCCGGAATACCAAAGAAAAACAGCATATACATGGCGACGGCCATGAATATTACTGCTCGCCGACCAAATTTATCGGAGATTACACCGAAGAATAAAATGCTGATCAGACGACCCAGACCGATACCGGAAATTAAATAGGCGATACCGGCGTTATCGGTAGAAAATTTTTCTGCCAGAGATGACATGTTTTGTGCAAGTGTAATAACACTAATACCATGTAGGAAATAACTGAGGTAAATACAAAGAACAGCCAGGATAAATGGCGTGCTGAAAGCCTTATTTTGAGACATTTTCACAGCTCCTTGCTGAAAGATAATTTTGTTACCGTCCGTGTTGTATTTCGACGGTTTTCATAATCACTATACTGAAGATAATTTTCTCTGGGTACATGGCATAAAGTTTATGTTTCCAGGAATATTGCATGTGATAGTTTGTTTTTGATCGCGATTTTCCTTAATTAGCGCAGAAAGAGTAATTTATCCGTAAAATCTTGCATGACCTGAAAAGAATATTGCATTACCCGCCTATAGAAACATTCTCCTTTAATGATGGATGTTGTGCTTCTTTTCGACTGCGTACGCCAATAAACAGCACCAGTAAAAAGCCGATAGCAGCGATGGCGGTATCGAACCACATAATATCGGCAATACTTCTTTGCGAAAGATGGGCAGTAATCAACGGGATAGTAAAGGTCGCAATACTGCCCGCACTGTAATAGATCCCCGTAGCTTTGCCTTTGGCATGGGGAAAACGTTCTGCCATTAACGTCAGGCCAATTTGTACAACACCACCTGCGGAGGTAAAACCGATGACGAAAGCAAATATTATCACCACATAAAATGTGGGATGCAGGCAGACGGTAAGCAGGGCGATAAATGAGATAAAAGTGTACAGCATCAACAATGTTGTTGAGTGAACGGTTTTACGAATGAGTGGAGCAGTAATAAATACACACAGCAGCGAACCCACGGTATAGATACTGAGTAATTTGATCGACATGGTGTATGACATGCCAGCGACAAATTGCCCGTATTGTGCCAGCCACTGGCTAACCAGATAAAAGGTTGCCATTGAAATATAGCCATAGAGGGTGTAACTGGCTAAATCAATAATTGAGCAGCGATGCCCCGCAGAAGTGGTCGCTTTCTTTACCACAGGCAAGCGACGGCCCGGATGTGGTGGAAAGGTACAGCGATATAAAAACAGACCGTTAACGATCATAATTGCTGCGGCAATCATAAAAGACCAACCGAACCACATTTCAGCCCACACTAACAGGCTGATAATTAGCGGCAATAAAAATTGCCCGCTGGAGACAAAGGCTTTAATTAAAATATTGGCTGTACCCGGTGAATGAGGAAAGGCTTCCATCAAACTGGGATAGGTACCAGCATCGAGAAAACTGTTCGCCATGCCCGCCAGGAAACCAAAAACATAAGCAATAATGATGTTATTGGTGTGCAGGATGCCAAAAAAGAAGGCCATATAGCAGCACATACCCAGAATAATAAAAGGGCGGCGACCAAAGCGATCGGATAATAATCCTGCAAAAAGCAAGACACTTAATCGACCAATGCCCAGCGATGAGATAACTATCGAGACGCCCGCGGCATTAGTCTGCCAAAGCGTCTCAAGCGAGGCCATATTCAGGCTCATCAAAATGACGCCCATACCATGCACCAGGTAATTGAAATACAGTCCCAGTGCGGTAGGGAGATAGGGATTTTTCATAAGATCTACTTAGCAATATTGCTTAAAAGTTGCTGTTGTTATGTCAGCATCCGTTTATTATTTTTGTCATGACGTCCGTCGTATCCCGTTAAAATATCAACACAGGCGTTCCAGATCGTGCGCATATAATTCAGCGGCTACCGATTGATAAATCTTCCAGTCAATAAAATTGCCATCAGGGTAGACACGTTGAAACGCAGTTAAGTCAGGGAAGGAACGCATGGTATTATTGCCGATGCGGTTATTTATTTTCTTTATGATAGCGTGAAGATGTTTTTTTCTTTGCTGACGCATAGCCAGCAGTTGTTCAACAACGCGATCAGGAATGGCACGTTTGCCGTCTTCCCACTGTTTCCAGCTTTCACTGTCACCCGTCAGGGCAATCCAGGTCGCGCATTCATCAATAGTCATGGCAAAAATATGGCGTAGTGCCTGGAGTTCATAAGCGTTCATTGTGTAATGGCTGCATGAATAAAAGGATAAAATATAAATAACACTATCAGCCAGCTAACGGCTTGAAGAGAATCACAGTATCTTGTGCAATATTCCTGGAGATATCGAGAGGCGAGTTGTTGGGGCGAAAAAGTGTTAAAAAAAAGCCCATCATGGGAGATGGGCAAAGACTACACACAGCAATTCGTTTTTCACTCAGGGGATTCCATGCTTATAAATCAATATGTTGATTTATAACCGTGAGCTAATAGTAGGCATACGGACTTTTTGCGTCGATCAGATTCGTCTCATTAGTTTAAAAACTGTAAAGGATTTGCGACAGGTAAGCGTTGCTGAATGGCAGTAAGCAAGAGGATGAATGAAAAAAAGGAAATATTAATTAGCCCTGATTAACAATCAGGCGGCAAAGCCGCCTGATGAGAGATTTACTTATTCGTTTTTTCAATTTCGCCCAGTTCTTCGATAATTTCCTCCGGCTGGTCAGTCGGCGGCGGGACTTCTTCCACCCACGCGGCAAACAGACGCCAGGAAACAGCCAGAAGTACCGGACCAATAAACAAGCCGATCATACCGAAGGCAATCAAACCACCGATGACCCCGGAGAGGATGAGGATGAGCGGTAAATCTGCTCCCATGCGAATTAACATCGGGCGAATAACGTTATCCAGTGTGCCGACCACGCCACTCCACACTAACAATACCGTGCCCCAGGTGGTATCGCCGGTCCAGTAAAGCCAGATGATCGCCGGAATCAACACCGGCAACGGACCAAGCTGGACAAGGCAGGAGAGGATCATTAATACCGTCAGCAGCGTGGCGTAAGGAACGCCGGAAACGGCCAGACCGATCCCACCAAGAACGGCTTGTACTAACGCAGTCACCACAACGCCCAGCGCTACTGCGCGGATAGCCTGCGCCGCCAGCAGTACAGCGGCATCACCGCGAGCGCCTGCCAGACGAGTCGCAAAATGGCGAATACCTTGCGCTACCTGTTCACCGCGCCAGTACAACAGGGCGCTGAATAACAGCATCAGCGCACAATGCACCATAAAGCGACCAATATGTGCCGCTTGTCCGACGAACCAGGTGGTGGTGGTGCCAATATAAGGACGGACTTTCGCCATGATCGCCGTCCCCCCCATATCCAGCAAATTGTGCCAGCCTGCATACAGTTTCGCGCCAATCACCGGAATGGTATTAAGCCACGCTAAATCGGGTAACGCCATGTCACCGCTGGAAATGGCTTTAATTACCGGACCGCTGCCATCGACAATACTGTTAACCAGTAAGGCAATAGGGATGATAAACACCATCACCAACAACAGCGTCATTACCAGAACGGCGAGAGAGCGGCGGCCAAACATGATTTTTTGCAAACGTAACAATACCGGCCAGGTGGCGATAACCACCGTACCGGCCCATGCAAAGCCGAGAATAAAGGGTTGAACAATCCACAGACATGCCACAATCATGATGGCTAAAAACAGCACCGAAAGCAGAATTTGTGCGACATCCCTGGGCTGACGAACATTTACCATAACTACTTTTCACCTTTTTTGTGCGTCAAATCGTCGACGCGACGTGAACACGCGAAACTCACCTGCATAATGATGAGCAATTTCAGCGGTTTTTAACAGGCCGATTCTGCCCTTAATTCTGATGGGCGTGTAAGAAAAAAATGTGGTACAACAAGTGACATAACACGCAAACGATTAATCTCTCATCACAGACCGCAGGAAAGGGTCAATATAATGATTCCACAGATTTCCCAGGCACCCGGCGTCGTTCAACTGGTGCTTAATTTTTTGCAAGAGCTGGAGCAACAGGGTTTTACTGGCGATACGGCGACAAGTTATGCCGATCGTCTGACAATGTCGACCGACAACAGCATTTACCAACTTCTCCCCGATGCGGTGGTATTTCCACGTTCAACCGCAGATGTGGCGTTAATCGCCCGTCTGGCTGCGCAGGAACGCTATTCATCGCTGATCTTCACCCCACGCGGCGGTGGCACCGGCACTAACGGTCAGGCGCTCAACCAGGGGATTATTGTTGATATGTCTCGCCATATGAACCGCATCATCGAAATTAATCCTGAAGAGGGCTGGGTGCGCGTTGAAGCAGGGGTGATTAAAGATCAACTTAACCAGTATCTGAAACCGTTCGGATATTTCTTTGCACCGGAACTTTCGACCAGCAACCGGGCAACGCTTGGCGGGATGATTAATACCGATGCTTCCGGTCAGGGATCGCTGGTCTATGGCAAAACGTCAGATCACGTGCTGGGCGTGCGGGCGGTGTTGTTGGGGGGCGATATTCTCGATACGCAACCTTTACCCGTAGAACTGGCTGAAACGCTGGGTAAAACCAACACCGCTATCGGGCGTATCTATAAAACGGTTTATCAACGCTGCCGCCAGCAGCGGCAGTTAATTATCGACAAGTTCCCCAAACTTAACCGTTTTCTTACCGGTTACGATCTGCGCCATGTCTTTAACGATGAGATGACCGAGTTCGACCTGACTCGTATTCTGACGGGTTCAGAAGGGACGCTGGCCTTTATTACCGAAGCGCGACTGGATATTACTCGTTTGCCTAAAGTGCGCCGTCTGGTGAATGTCAAATATGACTCTTTTGACTCCGCGCTGCGTAATGCGCCGTTTATGGTTGAGGCGCGCGCGCTTTCAGTAGAGACGGTGGACTCTAAAGTGCTGAATCTGGCGCGGGAAGATATCGTCTGGCATTCCGTTAGCGAGCTGATTACCGATGTGCCCGACAAAGAGATGCTCGGGCTGAACATTGTTGAATTTGCCGGGGACGATGAGGCGTTGATCGACGAGCGGGTAGACGCACTCTGTGCGCGGCTGGATGAGCTGATCGCCAGCCAGCAAGCGGGCGTGATCGGCTGGCAGGTGTGTCGTGAGCTGGCTGGAGTCGAGCGCATTTATGCGATGCGTAAAAAAGCTGTTGGCCTGCTTGGCAATGCTAAAGGGGCAGCCAAACCGATCCCATTTGCCGAAGATACCTGCGTACCGCCGGAACATCTGGCGGATTATATTGCTGAATTTCGCGCACTGCTCGACAGTCACGGTTTAAGCTATGGTATGTTTGGCCACGTCGATGCGGGGGTCTTGCACGTCCGTCCGGCGCTGGATATGTGCGATCCGCAACAAGAGATTTTGATGAAACAAATCTCTGATGACGTGGTGGCGCTTACCGCGAAATACGGTGGTTTGTTGTGGGGGGAGCACGGTAAAGGTTTTCGTGCCGAATACAGCCCGGCGTTTTTCGGTGAGGAACTTTTCGCTGAACTGCGCAAAGTTAAAGCGGCGTTTGATCCGCATAATCGGCTTAATCCGGGGAAAATTTGTCCGCCAGAAGGTATCGACGCGCCGATGATGAAAGTGGACGCGGTGAAACGCGGTACGTTTGACCGGCAGATCCCTATCGCAGTTCGTCAGCAGTGGCGCGGGGCAATGGAATGTAACGGCAACGGTTTATGCTTCAACTTTGATGCTCGTAGCCCAATGTGCCCGTCGATGAAGATAACCCAGAATCGTATCCATTCACCGAAAGGGCGCGCGACGCTGGTGCGCGAATGGTTGCGTTTGCTGGCTGACCGTGGTGTTGACCCATTAAAACTGGAACAAGAACTGCCTGAAACGCGAGCCAGTTTGCGCACGTTGATTGCCCGCACTCGTAATAGCTGGCATGCCAATAAAGGTGAGTATGACTTCTCCCACGAAGTCAAAGAGGCGATGTCTGGCTGCCTGGCCTGTAAAGCCTGTTCAACCCAGTGCCCTATCAAAATTGATGTGCCGGAGTTCCGCTCTCGTTTCCTGCAACTTTATCACACCCGTTATTTACGCCCGCTGCGTGACCATCTGGTGGCGACGGTCGAGAGTTATGCGCCGCTGATGGCGCGAGCGCCGAAGACGTTTAACTTCTTCATTAACCAACCGCTGGTGCGCAAACTGTCGAAAAAACATATCGGCATGGTCGACTTGCCGCTGCTTTCGGTGCCGTCGTTGCAACAACAAATGGTGGGGCATCGCTCGGCAAACATGACGCTGGAACAGCTTGAAGTGCTTAATGCTGAGCAGAAAGCACGCACGGTGCTGGTGGTGCAAGACCCTTTCACCAGTTATTACGATGCACAGGTGGTAGCGGATTTTGTCCGTCTGGTCGAGAAATTAGGTTTCCAGCCCGTGTTACTGCCGTTCTCACCAAATGGTAAAGCGCAGCATATCAAAGGCTTTCTCAATCGTTTTGCAAAGACAGCGAAAAAGACGGCGGATTTCCTCAACCGCATGGCGAAGCTGGGAATGCCAATGGTGGGCGTCGATCCAGCTCTGGTGCTTTGTTATCGCGACGAATATAAGCTGACGCTGGGCGAGGAGCGCGGTGATTTTCAGGTCTTACTGGCAAATGAATGGCTGGCAAACGCACTTCAGCCACAGCCGGTGGCAGCGGTTAGTGGCGAGCCGTGGTATTTCTTTGGCCACTGTACCGAAGTCACCGCCTTGCCGGGTGCGCCAGCGCAGTGGGCCACGATATTTGCCCGTTTTGGCGCGAAGCTGGAAAATGTCAGTGTGGGTTGCTGCGGCATGGCGGGGACTTACGGACATGAAGCGAAAAATCATAAAAATTCGCTCGGGATCTATGAGTTATCCTGGCATCAGGCGATGCAGCGACTGCCGCGTAATCGCTGCCTGGCAACCGGATATTCCTGCCGAAGCCAGGTAAAACGGGTTGAAGGCACGGGGGTACGCCATCCTGTGCAGGCATTACTGGAGATTATTAAATGATATGGAAACGTAAAATCACCCTTGAGGCGCTGAATGTCATGGGTGAAGGAAACATGGTGGGGTTACTGGATATTCGCTTTGAACATATTGGTGATGACACGCTGGAAGCGACAATGCCAGTAGATCAGCGGACGAAGCAGCCTTTTGGGTTGCTGCATGGCGGGGCGTCTGTGGTTCTGGCTGAGAGTATCGGTTCCGTTGCCGGTTATTTATGTACCGAAGGCGAGCAAAAAGTCGTTGGTCTGGAAATCAATGCCAACCATGTCCGGTCGGCGCGAGAAGGGCGGGTTCGCGGCGTTTGCAAACCGCTGCATCTCGGTTCAAGGCACCAGGTCTGGCAGATTGAAATCTTCGATGAGAAAGAGCGTTTGTGCTGTTCGTCACGATTGACGACCGCCATTTTGTGACGTTGTCACCAGAAAAATGTGACGCATATTGTTTTTGGTTATTATCTGCGCAGTAAACGGTGGTATACTGTGCAGGTCTTGTCTACAAACGAGGATGCTATGTCTACTCAACTTGATCCCACCCAACTGGCTATGGAATTTTTACGCCGTGACCAGAGCAATCTTTCTCCTGCCCAATATCTCAAACGACTGAAACAATTAGAACTTGAATTCGCTGACCTGCTCACACTCTCTTCTGCTGAATTAAAAGAAGAAATCTACTTCGCCTGGCGTCTGGGCGTGCATTGATTGTGGTGTAATGCCGAAAGCTCGTCAAATCGACCTGGATTAACCTCCGTCCAGGCTCGACGGCTTCCTTAATGCTGCTTATTTTACCCGCTTGATCTCGCTTAAAAAGAATACAAATCGCAGTTTGTGTTAAAACGGTGGCCTGGTCTTATGAGATTATTCTTATCGCCTCTTCAAGAGCTAAGCCACTGTGAGTGCCGGAGATAAGCGCCGGATGGGGTAGAAACCCTTAAGTCTGTGTCGAACAGACTTAAGGGTTTTCTTATTTCTGAACTCGCTACTTTTTTACCTATCCCTTAAATAGTCATTTTCGATACAACTTTTCCTTTTCCATCACCGCCTTAACTCTATTTCTATAATAATCATTATCTAACAATGAGATACCTAATTCTTAGCGTACCTGTTAACCCACAAATCAGGGTCTATGCTTATTAAATGCAGGCAAAAAGCATGTTTTATGGGAAAGCCCCTGCGTTTGCTGGGTTGAACTGATAATCATTATCACTAACATGCTGTTATCCGCGGTAAGCGATTTAAGTGAGGTAAATCGATGGACATGCATTCAGGAACGTTTAATCCAGAGGATTTCGCCTGGCAAGGCTTAACGCTAACACCGGCAGCGGCAGCACACATCCGTGAGTTGGTGGCGAAGCAGTCGGGCATGGTCGGCGTGCGATTAGGTGTTAAACAAACGGGCTGTGCGGGCTTTGGCTATGTACTCGACAGCGTCAGCGAGCCGGACAAAGACGATCTGCTGTTTGAACACGACGGCGCGAAGTTGTTCGTCCCGCTGCAAGCGATGCCGTTTATTGATGGCACGGAAGTCGATTTCGTTCACGAAGGACTTAATCAGATATTCAAATTTCACAACCCGAAAGCCCAGAATGAATGTGGCTGTGGCGAAAGCTTTGGGGTATAGGCGGTACTATGTCTCGTAATACTGAAGCAACTGACGATGTCAAAACCTGGACCGGCGGCCCACTGAATTATAAAGAAGGATTCTTCACCCAGTTAGCCACTGATGAGCTGGCTAAGGGCATAAACGAAGAAGTGGTGCGCGCAATTTCGGCTAAGCGTAATGAGCCAGAATGGATGCTGGAATTTCGGCTCAATGCCTACCGCGCATGGCTGGAGATGGAAGAACCGCACTGGCTGAAAGGCCACTATGACAAGCTGAATTATCAGGATTACAGCTATTACTCGGCACCATCGTGCGGTAACTGTGATGATACTTGTGCGTCGGAACCTGGTGCCGTGCAACAAACGGGTGCGAACGCTTTTTTAAGTAAAGAGGTGGAAGCGGCATTTGAGCAGTTGGGCGTACCGGTGCGTGAAGGCAAAGAGGTGGCGGTGGATGCCATTTTCGATTCTGTTTCGGTTGCCACCACCTACCGTGAAAAACTGGCAGAGCAAGGGATCATCTTCTGCTCCTTTGGCGAAGCGATTCATGAACACCCGGAACTGGTGAGGAAATATCTCGGCACTGTGGTGCCAGGTAATGACAATTTCTTTGCCGCACTCAATGCGGCAGTAGCTTCCGACGGTACGTTTATTTATGTACCTAAAGGTGTGCGCTGCCCAATGGAACTTTCGACCTATTTCCGTATTAACGCGGAAAAAACCGGGCAGTTTGAGCGCACTATTCTGATAGCCGACGAAGACAGTTATGTCAGCTACATCGAAGGCTGCTCCGCACCAGTGCGAGATAGCTATCAGCTACACGCGGCGGTGGTGGAAGTCATCATCCATAAAAACGCCGAGGTGAAATATTCCACGGTGCAAAACTGGTTCCCAGGCGATAACAATACTGGCGGTATTCTCAACTTCGTCACCAAGCGCGCCTTGTGTGAAGGAGAAAACAGTAAAATGTCGTGGACGCAATCGGAAACCGGTTCAGCGATTACCTGGAAATACCCAAGCTGCATTCTGCGTGGCGATAACTCAATCGGTGAGTTCTACTCGGTGGCGCTGACCAGTGGCCATCAGCAGGCTGATACCGGCACCAAGATGATCCACATCGGTAAGAACACCAAATCGACCATTATCTCGAAAGGGATCTCCGCAGGGCACAGCCAGAACAGTTATCGCGGCCTGGTGAAAATCATGCCAACGGCAACCAATGCGCGCAATTTCACTCAGTGCGACTCAATGCTGATTGGCGCTAACTGCGGGGCGCATACTTTCCCGTATGTCGAGTGTCGCAATAACAGCGCGCAACTGGAGCACGAGGCGACTACGTCGCGCATTGGCGAAGATCAGTTGTTTTATTGCCTGCAACGCGGGATCAGTGAAGAGGACGCCATCTCGATGATTGTTAACGGTTTCTGCAAAGATGTGTTCTCTGAACTGCCGCTGGAATTTGCCGTTGAAGCACAAAAACTCCTCGCCATCAGTCTTGAACATAGCGTCGGATAAGGAATAAATATGTTAAGTATTAAAGATTTACACGTCAGCGTGGAAGATAAAGCTATCCTGCGCGGATTAAGCCTCGACGTTCGTCCAGGTGAAGTTCACGCCATTATGGGGCCAAACGGTTCGGGGAAAAGTACCTTATCGGCAACGCTTGCCGGGCGCGAAGATTATGAAGTGACGGGGGGGACGGTTGAGTTTAAAGGCAAAGATTTGCTTGAGTTGTCGCCGGAAGATCGTGCAGGTGAAGGTATCTTTATGGCCTTCCAGTATCCGGTGGAAATCCCTGGCGTCAGTAACCAGTTTTTCCTGCAAACGGCGCTCAATGCGGTGCGCAGCTATCGCGGCCAGGAAACACTCGACCGCTTCGATTTTCAGGATTTGATGGAAGAGAAAATCGCCCTGCTGAAAATGCCGGAAAATTTATTAACCCGTTCGGTTAACGTTGGGTTTTCCGGGGGCGAGAAAAAGCGCAACGATATTTTGCAAATGGCCGTGCTGGAGCCGGAACTGTGTATTCTTGATGAGTCGGACTCCGGGCTGGATATTGACGCATTAAAAGTGGTTGCTGATGGTGTGAACTCGCTGCGTGATGGCAAACGCTCGTTCATCATCGTTACGCATTACCAGCGCATTCTTGATTACATCAAACCTGATTATGTCCATGTTTTGTATCAGGGGCGAATTGTGAAATCCGGTGATTTCACGTTGGTCAAACAACTGGAGGAGCAGGGTTATGGCTGGCTTAGCGAACAGCAGTAACATGCTGCAACAGTGGTATCACTTGTTTGAGACCGGAGGGGCGAAACGCTCCCCGCAAGCACAGCAGCATTTACAACAACTGCTGCGTACCGGACTGCCGACACGTAAACATGAGCACTGGAAATATACGCCACTGGAAGGGCTGACCAATAGCCAGTTTGTCAGCATTGCGGGTGAGATATCCCCGCAACAGCGAGATGCTTTAGCACTCACTTTAGACGCCGTGCGGCTGGTGTTTGTCGATGGACGCTACGTGCCATCACTTAGCGATACGACCGAAGGCAGCGGCTATGAGGTGAGTATTAACGACGAACGTCAGGGACTGCCTGATGCCATACAGCCGGAAGTGTTTCTGCATCTGACGGAAAGCCTGGCACAAAGCGTGACACATATTGCCGTGAAGCGCGGTCAACGGCCCGCGAAGCCATTGCTGTTAATGCATATTACCCAGGGCGTGGCAGGTGAAGAAGTGAACACCGCCCACTATCGGCATCATCTGGATCTGGCGGAAGGTGCCGAAGCCACGGTGATTGAACATTTTGTCAGCCTGAATGACGCTCGTCATTTTACCGGAGCGCGGTTCACTATCAACGTTGCCGCGAACGCCCACTTGCAGCATATCAAGCTCGCGTTTGAAAATCCTGTAAGCCACCACTTTGCACATAACGATTTGCTGCTGGCGGGCGATGCCTCCGTATTTAGCCACAGCTTCCTGCTTGGTGGCGCTGTTTTACGCCATAACACCAGTACGCAACTCAATGGCGAAAACAGCACGTTACGTATTAATAGCCTGGCGATGCCGGTGAAAAACGAGGTATGTGATACCCGCACCTGGCTTGAACATAATAAAGGGTTTTGTAACAGCCGTCAGTTGCACAAAACCATCGTCAGCGACAAAGGGCGCGCGGTATTTAATGGTTTGATTAACGTCGCGCAGCACGCCATTAAAACTGACGGCCAGATGACCAACAATAATCTGTTGATGGGCAAGCTGGCGGAAGTGGATACCAAACCGCAACTGGAAATCTATGCTGATGATGTGAAATGTAGCCACGGCGCAACGGTCGGGCGCATCAATGACGAACAGATGTTCTATCTGCGTTCGCGCGGGATCAATCAGCAGGATGCCCTGCAGATGATTATCTACGCCTTTGCTGCTGAACTGACAGAAGCATTGCGTGATGAGGGGCTTAAACAGCAGGTGCTGGCCCGTATCGGTCAACGGCTGCCGGGAGGTGCAAGATGACTTTTTCCGTCGACAAAGTGCGGGCCGACTTTCCGGTACTTTCGCGTGAGGTGAACGGTCTGCCGCTGGCTTATCTCGACAGCGCCGCCAGCGCGCAGAAACCGAGCCAGGTGATTGACGCTGAAGCCGGGTTCTATCGTCACGGCTATGCGGCGGTGCATCGCGGTATTCATACGTTGAGCGCCCAGGCGACCGAGAAAATGGAGAACGTGCGCAAGCGGGCGTCGCTGTTTATCAATGCCCGCTCGGCGGAAGAACTGGTGTTCGTTCGCGGTACAACGGAAGGCATCAATCTGGTGGCCAATAGCTGGGGCAACAGCAACGTGCGGGCGGGCGATAACATCATTATCAGTCAGATGGAGCACCACGCTAACATCGTTCCCTGGCAAATGCTTTGTGCGCGCGTTGGTGCAGAGTTGCGGGTGATCCCCCTCAACCCCGATGGTACGCTGCAACTGGAGACGCTGCCTAATCTGTTCGATGAGAAAACCCGCCTGCTGGCGATTACTCACGTGTCTAATGTGCTGGGGACGGAAAATCCGCTACCGGAAATGATTGCTCTTGCGCATCAGCATGGCGCAAAAGTGCTGGTGGATGGCGCTCAGGCAGTGATGCATCATCCGGTGGATATGCAGGCGCTGGATTGCGATTTCTACGTTTTCTCCGGGCATAAACTGTATGGTCCCACCGGGATTGGCATTCTTTATGTTAAAGAAGCCTTGTTGCAGGAGATGCCGCCGTGGGAAGGGGGCGGATCAATGATCGCCACCGTTAGTCTTAGCGAAGGCACCACCTGGGCCAAAGCGCCGTGGCGGTTTGAAGCAGGTACGCCCAATACCGGCGGCATTATTGGACTTGGCGCGGCGCTGGAATATGTTTCGGCGCTGGGGCTTAAGCACATTGCTGAGTATGAACAGAATCTGATGCATTACGCGCTGTCACAACTGGCTGCAGTGCCGGATCTTACTCTCTATGGCCCACAGAACAGACTTGGCGTTATTGCCTTTAATCTCGGTAAACATCATGCCTATGACGTCGGCAGTTTTCTTGATAACTATGGCATTGCTGTGCGTACCGGTCATCACTGCGCGATGCCATTAATGGCGTATTACAACGTGCCCGCTATGTGTCGGGCATCGTTGGCTATGTATAACACCCATGAAGAAGTGGATCGTCTGGTAACAGGATTACAACGTATTCACCGTCTGCTGGGATAACAGGGAGGCTCTATGGCTGTGTTGCCAGATAAAGAAAAATTGCTGCGTAATTTTTTACGTTGCACCAACTGGGAAGAAAAATACCTCTACATTATTGAGCTGGGCCAGCGTCTGCCTGAATTACGTGACGAAGACAGAAGCCCGCAAAATAGCATTCAGGGCTGCCAGAGTCAGGTGTGGATTGTGATGCGCCAGAATGCGCAGGGAATTATTGAATTACAGGGCGACAGCGATGCCGCCATTGTGAAAGGGCTTATCGCGGTCGTCTTTATTCTCTACGACCAGATGACGCCGCAGGATATTATTAATTTTGACGTGCGTCCGTGGTTTGAAAAAATGGCGCTCACCCAACATCTCACCCCGTCTCGCTCACAAGGTCTGGAAGCGATGATTCGTGCAATTCGCGCCAAAGCCGCTGCACTTAGCTAAACTAAAAGAACAGCTTTCATCCGGATGACTCACATTGCCGGATGGTCGATGTTTACTCTGGCCAGCACAGGAGTGTTTTGGCTTCAGGTAAGCAAAAGCACCATCCGACGTCTCAGCGTGGGTCTCCGGCAAATACAGGAGGTTTACAATGAAACGCGCGTCTCTGCTTACACTGACTCTTATCGGTGCTTTTAGCGCCATCCACGCGGCCTGGGCGGTAGATTATCCGCTTCCACCAACCGGAAGCCGACTGGTTGGGCAGAATCAAACCTATACGGTTCAAGAGGGGGATAAAAACCTTCAGGCTATCGCACGACGTTTTGATACTGCGGCAATGTTGATCCTTGAAGCCAATAACACCATTGCACCAGTACCAAAACCTGGCACGATGATAACCATCCCTTCGCAATTGTTATTACCTGATGCGCCGCGTCAGGGAATTATTGTTAACCTTGCTGAGCTGCGACTTTATTATTATCCGCCGGGAGAAAATATCGTACAGGTCTACCCGATAGGAATTGGTTTGCAGGGACTGGAAACGCCGGTGATGGAAACACGGGTAGGGCAAAAAATCCCGAATCCTACCTGGACGCCAACTGCAGGTATTCGTCAACGCTCACTGGAGCGAGGCATCAAATTACCGCCAGTTGTACCCGCCGGGCCAAATAACCCACTAGGACGCTACGCACTGCGCCTGGCGCATGGTAATGGCGAGTATCTCATTCATGGCACCAGCGCGCCGGACAGCGTTGGTTTGCGCGTCAGTTCGGGCTGTATTCGTATGAATGCGCCGGATATTAAAGCGTTGTTCTCCAGCGTGAGAACGGGAACGCCGGTTAAAGTGATCAATGAGCCGGTGAAATACTCCGTAGAACCGAACGGAATGCGTTATGTGGAAGTGCATCGACCGCTATCGGCAGAGGAACAGCAGAACGTTCAGACGATGCCGTATAAACTGCCCGTTGGTTTTACACAATTCAAAGATAATAAGGCGGTAGATCAGACGCTAGTTGATAAAGCATTATATCGTCGGGCAGGGTATCCGGTTGCGGTGAGCAACGGAGCGACGCCCGCAGCCAGCAATGCGTCCACAGTTGAGTCAGCGCAGAATGGCGAGCCTGAGCAGGGAAATATGTTACGCGCGATGCAATAGCAGTCATTAGCAGGCAAAAAAAATGGCGCACAATGTGCGCCATTTTTCACTTCACAGGTACTATTACTTGCGGTATTTAGTAGCCATGTTGTCCAGACGCTGGTTAGCACGAGCTGCGTCATCTTTAGCAGCCTGAACGTCGGAACGCATTGCGTTCACGTCGTTGCTCAGCTGGTCAACTTTAGCGTTCAGAGTCTGAACGTCAGAAGACAGCTGATCGATTTTAGCGTTGCTGGAGCAACCTGCCAGCAGAGTAGAACCCAGGATTACCGCGCCCAGTACCAGTTTAGTAGCTTTCATTATTAATACCCTCTAGATTGAGTTAATCTCCATGTAGCGTTACAAGTATTACACAAACTTTTTTATGTTGAGAATATTTTTTTGATGGGAAGGCACTTATTTTTGATCGTTCGCTCAAAGAAGCATCGAACGCTGGGTTTTAGATAAAAAAATTGAGAGAAAACAGGATGCTTCCATCGGATTCATCTTAGATAAAGTGAGATTATATAGTGAAATCCGATTTGATTTTTTATTGTTTCTGATTATCGATTAAATAAAAAAAGCGCCCATCAGGGCGCTTCGATATACAAATTAATTCACAAAAGCAATATTACAGGACGTGAACAGATGCAGTGTTGGTAGTGCCGCTCGGGACAAGTGCGCCAGAAACCATTACTACAACGTCGCCTTTGTGCGCCAGACCGCTCTGCAGAGCCAGTTCTTTACCCAGACGATAGAAATCATCAGTAGAGGTGATTTCTTTAACCAGTTGCGGTACAACGCCTTTGCTCAACACTAATTGATGTGCAGTTTTTTCATTAGTGGTCAAGGCCAGGATAGTTGCATCCGGGAAGTATTTACGCACTGCACGAGCAGATTTACCGCCCTGGGTTGCGACGACGATCAGCGGAGCATCCAGTTTTTCAGCCGTTTCAACCGCGCCACGGCAAACTGCTTCGGTAATGCGTAGTTTACGGTTATCGTTGTTGAACTCGAGACGGCTGTTCATCACGCGGTCAGTACGTTCGCAAATGGTTGCCATGATAGAAACAGCTTCCAGCGGGTATTTACCTTTTGCGGATTCACCAGACAGCATGACTGCGTCAGTACCGTCAAGGATGGCGTTCGCGACGTCACCGGCTTCTGCACGGGTAGGACGCGGGTTTTTGATCATAGAATCCAGCATCTGGGTCGCAGTAATAACGACTTTACGTGCACGGATACATTTTTCGATCATCATCTTCTGGGCGAAGATAACTTCTTCAACCGGGATTTCTACGCCCAGGTCACCACGTGCAACCATGATGCCGTCAGAGGCTTCGAGAATTTCGTCGAAGTTGTTGAGGCCTTCCTGGTTTTCGATTTTGGAGATGATTTGGATGTTTTCGCCACCGTGCGCTTTCAGATGTTCACGGATTTCGATAACGTCAGAACGCTTACGGATAAAGGAAGCTGCAACAAAGTCTACACCTTGTTCGCAACCGAAGATCAGATCCTGTTTGTCTTTTTCAGCCAGTGCCGGCAGGGCAATAGAAACGCCCGGCAGGTTCACACCTTTGTTTTCGCCGAGGTCACCGTTGTTCAGTACTTTACAGATAACTTTGTTACCTTCGATAGCGGTAACTTCCATACCGATCAGACCATCGTCAACCAGCACGGTGTTGCCGACGGACAGGTCGGTAGTGAAACCTTCATAAGTTACCGCAACCATTTCGCTGTTGCCGATAACAGATTTGTCAGTGGTGAAAGTAAAGGTCTGGCCTGCTTTCAGAGAAACGTCATTACCGCCTTCCAGTTTCATGGTGCGGATTTCCGGACCTTTGGTATCGAGCAGGATAGCGGCAGTTTTGCCGGTTTTGCTCATCACGTTGCGCAGATTCTGAATGCGCTGACCGTGTTCTGCATAGTCACCATGAGAGAAGTTCAGACGCATGACGTTCATGCCTGCGTCCAGCATTTTAGCTAACATCTCTTCAGATTCGGTTTTTGGTCCGATGGTGCAAACAATTTTGGTCTTTTTCATGACAGTCTTAGTCTTTAAGTTGAGAAGGATAGGAGAAACTTGCTTTCTGGGCGCACTGCCGGAAAGCGAATCCGGTATTACGAAAGTGATGATGCCTCGCTCTAAGGATAGGTGACATCGAAAAAGCGTGCAGAGGAATGTGTGCTTGTGTCTCAGCCCAACGTGAGTGCCTGTTTTTGAGTCGTTGAGTTCTACAGTCCAAAGTGCTGAAACCATTCAAGAGTCAATTGGCGCGCATTATACGCTGAATTTAATCCAAAAGGAAAACAAAAACAGCGTTTCAAAAAACAATCATCCATATTCACAATAAATTGTTATCAAAGATTTAACGTCCTCAGAAAGAGATTACGCAAAAACATCACTGTTTGCGCAACGTGAAAACGATAGCTGGAGAGAGAAGGTCTGTTGGCGTAAAGTCATACCATTCAACTGATACAATTAAAATAATTTATCGGGTTATTTGTTTGATTTTGTTTGTTTTTTGTTTAATTGATGAGATTGATATATGCTGATGACTGGCATGATAAATGGGTATGAATAATGGGCAACCGGACAAAAGATGACGAGCTGTACCGCGAAATGTGCAGAGTGGTAGGGAAGGTGGTTCTGGAGATGCGCGATTTGGGTCAGGAGCCAAAGCACATAGTCATCGCTGGTGTGTTGCGTACAGCATTAGCAAATAAACGTATTCAGCGTAGCGAATTAGAAAAGCAAGCGATGGAAACAGTTATTAACGCACTGGTGAAATAATTGTTCGGGGATGGAGTGCAATACTTCATCCTCTATTATTTTATTGCTCTATGAGGATTTGTTTTAAGAAAGGTATAAAAGGGAATTATCATAATTTCGATATGTATTTTAATTTATAGCGTATTGGCTGTAGTGCCTGTACTACGGCATGTCCGTGGATGATGGCCACCGTAAATACCAAAAGTAAAAAATAACCGAGTGGAAAGATATTACTGTGTGAGTCTTGCAAAGGAAAAATCATGGCTAATATTCTCGGTCCAGGTTGCAGCGCCGTGCTGGCATATCATGACGGCGAAAGAGTGCGCTTTGCCGTCGCCGTTGAAGGCGAAAATAATATTTGTGCCGGAGTTCGCTATCGTCTCAATGAGCAACATCAGTTTGTTGAGTGCTGATAACTTTACCTTTAATCAAACGTAAGACGCCGGCGTGAACGGGAAGCAGGCTTTGCGATGGCCTGTGCCATAGCCTTGCCAATTTCTGCACAAGCCGTAAGCCCCTGAACGAAAGGCTGGTCGTGCATCAGCCAGGGTAACGCGCCGAATGCCACGCGCCCCCGTAATTCTTCAGGCTGCTGTAACGAATAATCTTCACCAACATCAGGGATTTCCTCGCCTGTTTTCTGCAACTGTTCGCGCAGCCCAGGGAAAGGAATATCTTGTACTTTGAGTGGACGTTGACCCCGGGCATCAATAAAAACATCAAACGAGTAGCTGTTGTCTGCTGTTTTCAGAACGGTGTGCGTTTCGTTGGTTTCCATCTCGTAGTCCTCACCAAGGGCGAGAATATGAATGATCCCCGCCTCGCGCAAGGCCAGCAGGCGACGAATAGATTCTGAAGGGATTGCCGCATAATTATCGATAAAGACTCTGGCAAGTCCTTTACTGAATCGTTTATGGTCGTGTTCATTCAGATGCGGCACAATTTCCTGTACGGCTTCATGCAAACGCAGAATGGCATAACGCCAGGGGACAGTATGTTTTTCCCGTTTATTTTGCTCGACTTCGGCTAAGTTCTCTTCCGCCCAGCCGAAAGGATCATGTTGTTTACGCTCGGCAAACCAGGCTTGAGCAAAGGTATCTACATTGAGGCTCTCTAACGCTATACGTTGACTCCAGTCAGGATCGGCAGAACTAATTTCTTGTTGTATCAATTTGAATACCCGATCCAACAGACCGTCTGCACCTTTTTCTATTTCTCTATTTAAAGCCTGTTCTGTGACGATGCGTAATGGTTTGTAGGGGATAGGGCAATAGAAATCGGCTTCCGGCAAAATACCTGTACGGGACATCAACGTAATATGCAGATTTTCACTGTTACTATCGCGTTGAAAGCGAACGTGTTGATTATCTTCTTCAATAAACGAACCGTGCTGAATGGCAACCGCCATTGCTGCATCCAGTCCGCTCAAGGATGTGCCTATAATTCCGACGTTACAGGCATCAATTTTCGCTTCCAGTAATCCTGACCACGGGCTGGGGAAATACGTTCGGGTGACTTCTTCTTCATCAGGCCAGACGTGACCGGTAGCTATCAGCGCTAAATCAAACGTCTCTGTGAGTAGCTCCTGATTTGTGGCAAGAATGACACCGGAGTCTGTGACCTGCAGATCGGTCACCTGACATGATTCATACACGTTTATCTCAAAATTCAACTGTCGGGCTTGTTCAACTAATTGTAAAAAGCAATTGCGAAAATACTCACCCAGCAGAATACGCGGTAAAAACTGGCGATCGTGCAAGGTATCTTTTTTAACGCCGTAACGTTGCAGGTGACTGGCCTCTTGCCTTTGTAACCATTCCAGATAAGTACAATAAATCGGTGGTATTTCAATACTGGCAATATTTGCCAGCATAATTTTAGAATTTTCTTCATCGCTGTACGGCATACCGACACCGGCTTCGTCGGCCTGCTCGAAGATGGAAATAGAAAGCGGCGTTTGTTGTTGTAAAAGTGAGAAGAAAGTATAAATCCCTGTTGGTCCGGCACCCACAATGGCGATTTTTTTCATTGTTACTTACCTGTGTGCATTCTTTCTAATTTAGCGTTATCAGATAAGTTTGGTTGAAATCTATATAAAATGAGAAATTTCAGACAGGGATGAAAAGGGCGCTAACCGCCCTTCATTAAGATCTGTCAGGCGAGTTTTGCCTGATTGATGTGACTCAGTGGCTCATTGACATCGAAAACTTTGGCAATAACTTCATCGACACCGAGATTTTTCAGGCGAGCTGTATGTTTGTCCAGATAGGCAAGAGCGCTTTTTTCATCAGCAAAGAGATAGATGCCACCGGCTTCGTGGTTCTTTTCACTTTCCGTCCACACCTTCCACAGAAAACCGGGTTCCTGATTAATCGACTCGGCAAGCGGTTTAAGCTGTTCGGCCATATCATTGCCAAAGGGACCATTAAATGAAAAGTGAAGCTGTAACAAAGTCGCCATCGTTATTCTCCTTCTGATAACACATACGAAAATAGTGTAAATCTTTTAACGTATTGGATACAGAGAATAAATAAGGGAATAAAAATGAGGAGACCAGACTAAGAAAATCTGGTGCGTCCGAGTGGACTCGAACCACCGACCCCCACCATGTCAAGGTGGTGCTCTAACCAACTGAGCTACGGACGCAGGATGGTGCGTTCAATTGGACTCGAACCACCGACCCCCACCATGTCAAGGTGGTGCTCTAACCAACTGAGCTATGAACGCAACGTTGTAGGTGACAACGGGGACGAATATTAGCGGCAGAGTGGAAAGGTGGCAAGAGGTAAAACGTAATTTTCTGCACCATTTCGACCGTTTGCAGAGCTTTTAAGCAAATTGTCTATATTTTGTTGATTTTAAAGGGCGGTTTTTGTTCAGAGTCATATTTACATCTGACACAGTCAATGGCCTCGCGCATCAGGATGTAAACCGTGCCGTTTGCCTCCATATCAATTCTGGCGTGGATAAATCCTTCGTAGCCTTTACACTTAGGTGGTGATAAGGGCACACAGATGCAGCAAAGGAATAAATCATGGGATCTGATGAAAAAAATTTGATGAGCGACGGGAACGTGCAAATTGTTAAGACAGGCGAGGTCGTCGGTGCGACTCAACTTACGGATGGTGAGTTGATTATTGAGGCTGGCGGAAGGGCAGAAAACACCATAGTGACTGGTGCGGGCTGGCTGAAAGTGGAAGCAGGCGGGATCGCCAGGGGGGCACAGTACGGCAACAATGGCACGTTATCAGTCAGTGACGGGGCCATTGCCACAGATATTGTTCAGTCCGACGGTGGAGCAATTAGCCTTTCAACGTTCGCTACTGTTAATGGCCGCCATCCTGAAGGTGAATTTAGCGTTGATCAGGGCTATGCCTGCGGTTTGTTGCTGGAGAACGGCGGTAACTTGCGCGTACTGGAAGGTCATCGGGCAGAAAAAATCATTCTCGATCAGGCTGGTGGTTTGTTGGTTAACGGAACAACTTCATCTGTAATAGTGGATGAAGGCGGTGAATTGTTGGTTTACCCAGGTGGAGAAGCTTCCAACAGTATGATTAACCAGGGCGGTGTCTTTATGCTGGCGGGGAAAGCCAGCGATACGACACTTGTGGGCGGTGCCATGAATAATCTTGGTGGAGAAGACATCCACACCCTGGTTGAGAATAGCGCCGTTTATCGCCTGGGGACGGACGGTCTACAGCTCTACAGTTCCGGTAAGGCCAAAGATTTGGCGGTGAATACGGGAGGACGGGCTGAAATTCATGCGGGGACGGTGGAAAATGTGGTGGTGAAAGGTGGCACGATGATTGTCATGTCTCCCACCAGCGCGGACGATAAATTTGTAGTGGAAGAGGATTGTGCGCCAGTTGAACTGATGGGTAACGTCGCCGTACAAGAAAGTAGCTCTTTGATTATTGGTTATGGTGCCGATTTACAGCAGTCAACGGTTACGGTACAGCAGGGGGGCGTGTTAATCCTCGATGGTAGCACGGTGAAAGGTGACGGTATCACTTTTCGTATTGGAGAGTTAAAGTTTGACGGTGGAAAAGTGTGGCTGATCACGGCGGCAGCAACGCATGTACAACTGAAAGCGAAAAGCCTGCGCGGAGAAGGAACGATCTGCCTGCAAACCAGTGCGAAAGAGATTTCGCCTGACTCTATCAGTGTGAAAGGGGAAGTTAGCGGTGATATTCACGTTGAGATAACGGATGCCAGTCGGCAACCTGTCTGTAGCGCGCTTAAACTTCAGCCAGACGAAGACGGGATTGGCGCAACGCTCCGGCCTGCATGAAAACAAAGGCGCAACCCGCGAAGGTTGCGCCTTGTCTTTATTAACGAGCGGCTCGTTGCAGAATAATGGCTGACGGTAAACGTTGCAGAAAACGCATACGCAGCATCATCATAATGGCAGCAGAAGTCAGGCCGATAATAAAACCGATCCAGAAGCCTGCTGGCCCCATTGGTTCAACCACCAGATCGGTCAGAGCCAGAATGTAGCCGCTCGGCAAACCCAGCACCCAGTAAGCCGTAAAGGTGATATAGAAAATGGAACGCGTATCTTTATAACCACGCAAAATCCCACTGCCGATCACCTGTATGGAGTCAGAAATCTGATACACCGCTGCCAGTAACATTAAGTGAGCCGCCAGCGTCACAACCTCTGGGTTATCGTTATACAACAGGGCGATTTGCTCCCGCAGTGAAATCGTGAAAATTGCGGTCAGAGTCGCCATACAAACGCCAACCATAAGCCCTGTCCGTGCGGCTGTTTGTGCATCCAGCGTCGAACCCTGGCCCAGACGATAACCTACGCGGATGGTTACCGCTGCAGCCAGTGACATTGGAAGAACGAACATCAACGAACTGAAGTTCAGTGCAATCTGGTGGCCTGCCACATCGACAATACCGAGTGGGGATACCAACAGCGCCACCACAGCAAACAGCGTCACTTCAAAGAACAGCGCCAGCGCGATAGGAAGACCAAGTTGCACCAGGCGTTTCATGGCGGCTGGATCCGGTTTAGCGGTGCCTTTTTCGTTGCGGATATCGCGCATGGAGCGGGCACGTTTAATATAAGAAACCATAGCGAGGAACATCACCCAATACACAGCCGCAGTCGCCACACCACAGCCGACGCCACCGAGTTCTGGCATCCCAAAATGACCATAAATAAAGATATAGTTCACTGGAATGTTCACCAACAGGCCAATAAAACCCATCACCATCCCAGGTTTGGTTTTTGCCAGACCTTCACACTGGTTACGTGCGACCTGGAAGAATAGATAGCCCGGTGCGCCCCACAACAGTGCTCGCAGATAACCTACCGCTTTATCAGCGAGTGCCGGATCGATATTTTGCATGGAGCGGATGATATAACCCGCATTCCACAGTACCACCATAATGAGCACTGAAACGAAACCGGCAAGCCAGAAACCTTGTCGCACCTGGTGCGCAATGCGCTCACGGCGACCAGAACCATTTAATTGCGCGATAACCGGCGTTAATGCCAGTAGCAGTCCGTGGCCAAAGAGGATGGCCGGAAGCCAGATTGACGTACCGATAGCCACCGCCGCCATGTCGGTGGCACTATAGCCGCCCGCCATCACGGTATCGACAAAACCCATTGCGGTTTGGGCGATTTGCGCGAGAATCACCGGGATTGCTAATGCTAATAACAGACGCGCTTCACTGATATACTTCTGCACGTGAACACCTTTTATATTGTTGTTATATGAGAGACTAAAAAGCCGCCTGAATGGGCAGCAAAAAGAAGAAGCAGGGGAAATTCAGTCTATTGTAGCGAGGATTTATTAATTCTCCAGTGAAAAAATAACCATTCAGCCCCCTTTACTGGCAAGGGTGTTTCCCACCTGCTATTGTGCTGAACAGAATGCCTTAACTGATTTCAGGAGTTGTAAGTATGTTTACGGGGATAGTGCAGGGCACTGCAAAACTGGTGTCGATTGACGAGAAACCAAATTTTCGTACTCATGTGGTTGAGTTACCTGACTACATGCTTGATGGTCTGGAGACCGGTGCGTCTGTAGCACACAACGGTTGTTGCCTGACCGTGACGGAAATCAACGGTAACCATATCAGTTTTGACCTGATGAAAGAGACGTTACGCATTACCAATCTTGGCGATTTACAGGTTGGGGATTGGGTAAATGTAGAACGTGCGGCGAAATTCAGTGATGAAATAGGTGGGCATTTAATGTCGGGTCATATTATGACCACCGCCGAAGTCGCGAAAATATTAACCTCTGAAAATAATCGCCAGATCTGGTTTAAAGTGCAGGATAGTCAGTTGATGAAATATATCCTGTATAAAGGATTTATCGGAATCGACGGTATTAGCCTGACCGTAGGCGAAGTAACGTCGACCCGTTTCTGTGTGCATTTAATTCCGGAAACGCTGGAACGTACCACCCTCGGTAAGAAAAAACTCGGCGCGCGTGTCAATATCGAAATCGATCCACAAACTCAGGCAGTGGTAGATACAGTAGAACGTGTGCTGGCAATGCGTGAGCAGGCATTGAATCAATAAGATACTGAAGCCTGATTTGAAATGACATCGCCCCCAAAACGGGGGCGATAGAATGACATTTAGCGTGCAACCCGAAGACCGCTTTCGATCCCACGTGAGAACACCACTTGCCAGAGCTGAATATCGCGGGCGCGGAAAGCACCAGCGCAAGCATTCAGATAATAGGTAAACATCCGTTTAAAGCGCTCACTGTAGTTATCAGCAATTTCTGGCCATGCGGCGAGGAATCGCTCATACCAGGCCATTAACGTGGTGTCGTAATCGGCACCAAAGTTATGCCAGTCTTCCATCACGAAATGCGGTTCGCTGGAGCGAGCAATTTGCCGAACAGAGGGCAGACAACCGTTCGGAAAAATATATTTATTTATCCACGGGTCAACATTCAGGTCGGTTTTTTTCGAGCCGATAGTATGCAACAGGAAAATACCTTCCGGTTTCAGATTACGATCCACCACTTCGAAATAGGTATCGTAATTTTTCGGCCCGACATGTTCGAACATTCCAACCGAAACAATACGGTCAAACTGGTCGTTCAGGTCCCGGTAATCTTGCAGCAAGATGGTGACATCCAGACCTGCGCAGCGCTCCTGAGCCATTTTTTGCTGTTCGGCAGAAATCGTGACACCCACCACACTTACGTCATAATTAGACGCCATGTAATGTGCCAGACCGCCCCAACCACAGCCAATATCCAGTACGCGCATACCCGGTTTTAACTGCAATTTTTCACAGATCATTTTGAGCTTCGCTTGCTGGGCTGATTCCAGATTATCGGCATCTTTCCAGTAAGCGCAGGAGTATTGCATGAAGGGATCAAGCATGCGGCTAAACAAGTCATTACCGAGATCGTAATGCTCTTTGCCAACTATCCAGGCACGTTTTTTACTTTGTAGATTGAAAAGGCGTGCACCAGCAATGCGCAGTGTGTCTTTGAAATGATGGGGGAGTTGGTTTTCGAGACCTGCGCGCAAGACCTTGCTAAAAAACATATCCAGTCGGTCACATTCCCACCAACCATCCATATAACTTTCGCCTAACCCTAACGATCCTTCTTGCAGGACGCGTTTAAAAAAATCGGGGTTTTTAACACGAATATCTGCCGGAGCAGGGCCATTAATAGCAATGCCAGCACGGCTAAGTAATTCGTTGGCGATACGATACCAGTTGTCATCCGGTACACTGACTTCTTCTATACACGATGAACTCATAGTTTCTCCATCACTGGTCGGTGATCAGAACCTTAAAACAGCGTAGACGCTTTTTGGGCTTTGTGAGAAATCTCGCAGAAAAAACCGCGAGTCTATAATCCGACGTAGAACAGAGGGAAAGGAGGAACCCTTGCCGAAATGACCATCCATAGTAAACCGGGAACACTCCTGTCCCCGTAGAAACATAATATTTATCGTAATCTTAACAACTGAAAATTAGTATAGGCCGCTAATTTCAATCATACAACAAAATTTTGTTAGCGGCCTAAGTATAAAGATATCGATATATATCAATGCGATTCACTATGAGCGACTTCGGCATTGCTTTGATTCTGGCAGTCTCGTTCTTTACAACGTTGCATCATGTAACCCAGAGCGGCCAGCACCACAGTTGATAACATCACGCTAGTGGTGGTGAACAGAGGTGTGCTAACGCTGATAAGCCAGGAAACCACCAGGCTTGCGAGGAAGCACAGTCCCAGTTGCAGAGTGTTCTGCAAGGCTGCGGCGCGTCCGGTTGCATGTGGGAAGGGCCGCAACGCCTGTGCGACAACAATCGGGTAGATTGCGCCGTTGGCAATCGCCATCACACAGAATGGGACCAGAATTTCGACCAGTGAAACATGGCTAATGAATCCTGCCGCCCAGGTTGCCACGACGCTGACAGCAAACAGCATCAGTAGCCACGGCAACAACTGCTTACCTTGCCATTTCTGCAACGCGGCGCGACAGCCATAACCACCAATCAGAAACGCAATAGTTTGCGGGACATAACTTAAACCAATGACGGCCGGGCTGTAACCCATTTCGCTAAGGATGAACGGAGAACCGGTCAGCCAGGCAAAGAAACTGGCTGAACAGGCAGCATAAATCAGTACGTTTCCGCGATAGATTTTTGAACGCAGCAGATCGGTAAAGGTCAGACCATCCTGGCTATCATTACGTGCTTTAGTCGTGGGTTTAAGCCAGAAAATGGGCAGAATTAGTACTACGGTAATGGCAAACAGGGTGGCGAAAATCGCCTGCCAGGAAAAATGGACCAGCAGCCAGCTACCTAAAAGAGGAGCAAGCGCCGGAGACAGTCCCACTAACGGCATGATAGTGGCGAAAATACGATTCACTTTTTGTGAAGGGTAGTAGTCCGTCACCAACGCCTGCCAGATAACTGCCGCGGCGCAGACCCCCACAGCTTGCACGAACCGCAATACCAGCAGAGTGACGGCGTTTTCCACCCATAACATCCCCAGACTACCCAGAGCAAAAATTGTCAGGCCGATCAATAACACCGGTTTACGACCATATCGGTCGGAGAGCGGCCCCCACAAGAGCTGGGCTGCGGCAAAACCGGCAAGGAACAGACTAAGGCTGGCACTGACAGCAGACGCAGGCGTTTGCAGATCGGCCTGAATGGCGGCGAAAGCAGGCAGATACATATCGGTTGCCAGAAAACCGAGTACGCTCAAACCCGCCAGCCAGACTAAAAATCTTTTCCCAGGTTGCATGTATATTCTCTAAATCTCTCAATTAAACACCGTCGCAAAGTGTAGGGAGTGAAATTCGTGTTGTGAAACGGTAATATTTGATGACTGGTTTCAAAAATTTTGCAGGCAAACTATGTGGTCTGAGTATTCTCTCGAAGTGGTTGATGCGGTGGCGCGTAATGGTAGTTTTAGCGCCGCGGCCCAGGAGTTGCATCGCGTTCCTTCTGCGGTCAGCTATACCGTTCGTCAGTTGGAAGAGTGGCTGGCAGTGCCGCTTTTTGAAAGGCGTCATCGTGACGTGGAACTGACCGCTGCCGGGGCGTGGTTTCTCAAAGAAGGGCGTTCTGTTGTCAAAAAAATGCAGATCACTCGCCAGCAATGTCAGCAGATAGCGAACGGTTGGCGCGGTCAGTTAGCCATCGCGGTAGATAATATTGTCAGGCCAGAACGCACGCGGCAGATGATTGTTGATTTCTATCGCCATTTTGATGACGTCGAACTTCTGGTTTTTCAGGAGGTGTTTAACGGTGTCTGGGATGCGCTTTCCGACGGACGTGTGGAACTGGCGATTGGTGCGACACGGGCGATTCCGGTAGGTGGGCGTTACGCCTTCCGTGATATGGGAATGTTGAGCTGGAGTTGTGTTGTTGCCCGCCACCATCCGCTTGCGTCGATGAATGGGCCGTTCAGCGATGATACGTTGCGCAACTGGCCGTCACTGGTGCGCGAAGACACGTCACGGACGCTGCCCAAACGTATTACCTGGCTGCTCGATAACCAAAAGCGCCTGGTTGTCCCGGACTGGGAATCATCGGCAACCTGTATCTCGGCCGGGTTATGCATTGGCATGGTGCCGACCCATTTCGCTAAACCGTGGCTGAACGAGGGGAAGTGGGTAGCATTAGAACTGGAAAATCCATTCCCTGATTCGGCATGTTGTCTGACCTGGCAGCAGAATGATATGTCGCCTGCGTTAACCTGGCTGCTGGAGTATCTCGGTGATAGCGAGACGCTGAATAAGGAATGGCTGCGGGAGCCGGAAGAGACTCCCGCAACGGATGATTAACGACGATAGTCGCGGAACGGGCCGTCAGCCACGGAGCGGCGTTCAATAAGCCGCGGATGAACTTCAATTGACTGCGGTTCTTCGCGTTTGTTGACGATACGATCCAACAGCATGTTGAACGCCGTTTCGCCCAGCGAATCTTTTGGCTGATGGATAGTCGTCAGCGCCGGAGTAAAATAACGGGCGTTGCGCACGTTATCATAACCGATCAGCGAAATATCTTGCGGTACGCGCAGACCCATTTCATCAGCGGCGCAAAGTGCGCCCATAGCCATGATATCGCCGCCACAGAAGACAGCAGTAGGGCGGTGCGGTTGCGACAGGATTTGCTGCATGGCGCGATAACCCGATTCAGGCTCAAAGTCACCCTGCACAATCCAGTTTTCCGGCACCTTGATCATGGCTTCTTCCATCGCTTTCATAAAACCCGCCAGACGGCCAGCGCCGGTGTTGCGCTCCAGCGGACCAGGAATAACGCCAATTTCGCGATGACCGCGTTCAATCAGATAGCGCCCGGCCATGTAGCCGCCTTCAAAAGCGTTATCGATAACTGCATCGGTAAAGTCCGCTTTTGCTTCGCCCCAGTCCATCACCACCATCGGGATATGGCGATACTCTTCCAGCATCGCCAGTAATGGTTCCGGATACTCAGAACACATGACCAGCAGGCCATCGACGCGTTTTTGCGCCATCATCGACAGATAGGCCCGCTGTTTCTCAAGATTGTTCCACGCATTGCCCAGAATCAGTGTGTAGCCTTTCTGGAAGCAATTTTTTTCTACCGCTTCAATGATCTCGGCAAAATAGGCCGCTTCGCTGCTGGTCGCCAGCAAACCGATAGACTTGGTGTGGTTAACCTTCAGGCTACGCGCCACCGCGCTAGGAGAGTAGTGTAATTCTTTAATCGCTGCCCACACAGCGTTACGAGTCTCTTCCGCGACAAAACGCGTTTTGTTTATAACGTGTGACACAGTTGTAGTGGAAACGTTTGCTCGTTTCGCTACATCTTTTATTGTTGCCATTCCATTTCACTCCAGACCCTAACTTCAGCTCCTGCAAAATCGCAAGGTAAACGTTTGCCTTTACACACCTTACGCACAACGAAAGTGTTGCGGTACGCCGGAAAAATGACACGGAGCGTCAGGAAGGGGTCAATGGCCAGTACGCAAATAGTGTAAGCGTGGAATTTTGGCCGATCTTGATGAAAAGGGGAAGTAGTAAAAACACTTATCATTATAAATGCCGGGAGATTTTTTCATCACACTGTGTAAAAATGAGTAATATCATTTTTTGTGTGGTAATAAAAAAGGAGAAAACTTGATGAGCACCGACCTTAAATTTTCATTGGTAACAACCATTATCGTTCTTGGTTTGATCGTGGCAGTGGGTTTGACTGCCGCGCTGCACTGATTTCCCCTCGAGGGAGCGCGTTCTCCCTCGCATCTCTCTCCTCTTTGTTAGCAAAATGGCAAAAGTGTTTTCTCTTTTTGTTATTTTCATTCTTTTGTGATTGATGTCATGCTTTCGCCACTTTGATGAACATCGCGTGATGACGCGAAGAGGTGGAGATTAGGCATGAAAATTAACTATCCGTTGCTGGCGCTGGCGATTGGCGCGTTTGGTATCGGGACAACGGAGTTCTCGCCAATGGGCCTGTTGCCCGTCATTGCGCGCGGTGTGGATGTCTCGATCCCTGCTGCCGGAATGTTAATCAGTGCCTATGCGGTTGGTGTGATGGTTGGCGCGCCGCTGATGACATTATTACTTTCTCATCGTGCCCGCCGCAGCGCGCTGATTTTCCTGATGGCGATTTTTACCCTTGGTAATGTACTTTCTGCCATTGCCCCGGATTACATGACACTGCTGCTTTCACGTATTTTGACCAGTCTGAATCACGGTGCATTTTTTGGCCTGGGGTCAGTTGTGGCCGCAAGCGTTGTGCCAAAACATAAACAGGCCAGCGCAGTTGCGACCATGTTTATGGGCTTAACTTTGGCGAATATCGGCGGTGTTCCGGCGGCGACCTGGCTGGGTGAAACTATTGGCTGGCGAATGTCGTTCCTGGCAACGGCGGGGTTGGGCGTGATTTCGATGATTAGCCTGTACTTCTCTTTACCGAAAGGTGGCGCAGGGGCGCGACCAGAAGTGAAAAAAGAGCTGGCGGTGCTGCTGCGTCCGCAGGTGTTATCGGCTTTACTGACGACGGTGCTGGGGGCTGGCGCAATGTTTACGCTCTACACTTATATTTCTCCGGTGCTGCAAAGTATCACCCACGCGACGCCGGTGTTTGTTACAGCCATGCTGGTGCTGATTGGTGTCGGATTCTCTATCGGTAACTATCTCGGCGGTAAACTGGCAGATCGTTCGGTCAACGGCACGCTGAAGGGATTTTTGTTGCTGCTGATGGTGATTATGCTGGCAATCCCGTTCCTGGCCCGTAATGAGTTCGGTGCGGCAATCAGCATGGTAGTGTGGGGCGCGGCAACCTTTGCGGTCGTACCGCCCTTGCAGATGCGAGTGATGCGAGTCGCCAGCGAAGCGCCGGGTCTGTCATCATCGGTGAATATTGGTGCCTTTAACCTTGGAAATGCATTGGGAGCGGCTGCTGGTGGTGCGGTGATTTCCGGTGGTCTGGGGTACAGTTTTGTGCCGGTGATGGGGGCGATTGTCGCGGGACTGGCATTATTGTTGGTGTTTATGTCAGCCAGAAAACAACCTGAAGCAGTTTGCGTTGCCAACAGCTAATAAAACAAAAACGCAGAAGGATAACCTTCTGCGTTACAGTTTGCAGGCAAAGTGCGATTTATCTTGCCAGATGTGGTGTTAACGCCTCATCCGCGTAGGTCTGATAAGCGCAACGCATCAGGCAATGTTGCATTTGCCATCAGTTATTATGCAGCGAGATTTTTCGCCACGAACTCCCAGTTCACCAGCGCCCAGAAGTGTTCCAGGTAGCCAGGACGCGCATTGCGATAGTCGATGTAGTAAGCGTGTTCCCAGACATCAACGGTCAGCAGCGGGGTCGCATCGGTGGTCAGCGGAGTACCGGCATTAGAAGTAGAAACGATAGCCAGTTTGCCATCGCTGTTTTTCACCAGCCAGGTCCAGCCAGAACCAAAGTTTTTGATCGCAGCATCAGTAAACTGCGCTTTAAAATCGGCAAAGCTACCAAAAGAAGCGGCGATAGCGTCAGCCAGTTCACCAGTCGGTTCGCCACCGGCGTTCGGTGCCAGGCAGTTCCAGTAGAAAGTATGGTTCCAGACCTGAGCAGCGTTGTTGAATACGCCACCTTCAGAGCTACGAATAATCTCTTCCAGTGATTTACCTTCAAACGCAGTACCTTTGATCAGGTTGTTCAGGTTAGTGACATAAGTTTGATGATGTTTGCCGTAGTGATACTCGATAGTTTCCGCAGAAATGTGCGGTGCCAGAGCATCTTTAGCATATGGTAGTGCAGGTAATTCAAATGACATTGCTACTCTCCTTTATTATTAATTGGCATACGTACAATAGCCTTATTGTGCGTGAGGATAGGGTAGCAAAATAAAAGGTGAGACAAAAGATGAACTTACCCTGTTGCTGTAACAACAGGGTAAAGTTTTAGCGAAGTGTTTTTGGGGTCATTACCCGACGAGCACCTACATAGTGGCGCTGCCAGTAATCTTCACTTAAAGAAGTGATTTTAATTTCCTGTCCACTGCGCGGAGACTGAATAAATTTGCCGTTGCCAACATACACGCCAACGTGATCGGCGGTTCCGCGACCCTGAGTGCGGAAGAAGACCAGGTCGCCATTTTTCAATTCACTGCGATCGATCGGTGCGGCGTCACGCAGGTGATACATTTCGTTAGCTGTACGTGGAATACGGATCTTCACCAGATCTTTATAGGCGTAATAAACCAGCCCGCTACAATCGAAACCGGTACGCGGTGAGCTGCCGCCCCAGCGATATGGCTTGCCAATTTGTTGCATCAGTTTATTCATTGCCACGGTAGTGGCTTTCTGTACTTTGGCTTTATGCGCGTCAGCGAGGGTTCCGGGCGCGGCATTTTTAACTTTCACGCAATGTGTTTTATAACCCTTACGTTTAGTGCACTTTTCCGTAAAGCTGGCTGCCGCTGTTTTATTCACAACTTGTTTGCTGCGGTTTTTGGCGTTTTTAGAAGCGGTAATGGAGGATTTTTTTACGGAAGAAGCAGTTCTACTTTTAGTGGTACTTTTACTGGCGGCTTTTTTCGCTGTTTTCTGGCTGGCTTTATTGGTCTTTTTGGTGGTTGCCGTGCTTTTCTTTTTATCTGCTTTTTTGGTGATGTGAGTAGTAGCAGAACTCTCCCTGGCTTGCTTTGAAGCATGGGCCATAGGCGTTAAAGGCAGGGTGGTAAAAAGTAAAGCACAGAGCGTGATCGAAATACGGTTTATCCGCGCCACTGAGCGTCCCTCTGTTAAGGCAGGTCTATCATGCCTGCGTCTGATTTACAAAACTTGATGATTCTAATGCATAGGAGAAGAGAAAGTTAATAGCTTTTATTGTTAAAAAATATATTTCGTCGGTGAGCGTAAAAAAATGCAGCAGTGAAAGCTGGAAATGGTCATAAATACGCCAGTTTGCAGCGCAACAGCGAAGAAACGAATATTTGAAATGCAACAAATAGAGCAAAGGGATAAAATAGCAAAAGCGTGATGAAAATGTTATTTTCCGTTGCCGCACTGACCCGCTACAATGTCAGATTACTGCCGTAAAGAAGTTTGAGGAAGCAAGACAATGAGCACCACTATCGAAAAAATCCAACGCCAGATTGCTGAAAATCCGATCCTGCTGTACATGAAAGGTTCACCGAAACTGCCAAGCTGCGGTTTTTCTGCCCAGGCAGTTCAGGCGCTTGCCGCATGTGGCGAACGTTTTGCCTACGTTGATATCCTGCAGAATCCGGACATTCGCGCGGAACTGCCGAAATACGCTAACTGGCCGACTTTCCCACAGTTGTGGGTGGACGGCGAGCTGGTAGGTGGCTGTGATATCGTGATCGAAATGTATCAGCGTGGCGAACTGCAGCAGCTAATCAAAGAAACCGCCGCTAAATACAAGTCTGAAGAGCCGGACGCGGAATAATCCGTCCCGCAATACTGACGGAGGCTAACGGGCATCCGTCAGTGTTTTTTATCCCCAATCCAGCCCTTGTGGCGAACTGGAAAATCCCGCCTCACGCAGCAGCGTAAACATCGGCGTTTGCCGTACCGGTTGATCATTCACTTCTGTCAATGTAAAGCGTAGCCGTGGTTCGCGGCGTAGTGCGGTTGCCAGTGCGTGGAATACTTCTGGGGGGAGCAGTTCATCTTTTTCTTACCATACCAGCATCTTCTTGCCGCCTTGTGCCAGGTAGAGCAACAATTTTCCGCCAGCAATGACTACCAGCGCCCCCGCCCACGGTTCATGCACTCGTCGCCCATAAGGGGAGTGTAAAATAATACGCCAGTCGCCAATTTCATCGTGACAGCGTTCGAGAACCAGGTGGCGACTTCCCGGAACAACAATTAACGCTATTCCCCGTGAATATCATGCATGATTCGTGGAATAGCCTCACTATAGATGCCTGAGTCATTACATGTCATCAGGCATCGACTCGATTACACCTCTTCAGCGGCAGGGAGCGGCCAGCCGCCCAGTCGTTTCCAGCGGTTGACGATTTCACAAAACAGCACGGCGGTGCGTTCAGTGTCGTACAGCGCGGAATGCGCCTGGGTGCTGTCAAAATCCATGCCAGCGGTCTGGCAGGCTTTTGATAATACGGTTTGTCCGAGAGCCAGCCCGGCCAGTGCCGCGGTGTCGAAAGTGACAAAAGGGTGGAACGGGTTACGTTTCAGTGAGGCGCGTTCTGCGGCAGCCATCATAAAACTGTGGTCGAAATTGGCATTGTGCGCCACCATAATGGCGCGGTTACAGCCGCTCGCTTTAATGCCTTTACGGACAACTTTGAAAATCTCATGCAACGCCTCATATTCGCTGACTGCACCGCGATCGGGATCGTTCGGGTCAATACCATTGAAGGCGAGGGCTTCTGGTTGCAAATTAGCGCCGACAAACGGCTCGACGTGAAAATGTAATGTGGTGTCCGGCATCAGCCAGCCTTGTTCATCCATTTTCAGGGTGATGGCGGCGATCTCAAGCAGTGCATCGGTTTTGGCGTTAAATCCGGCAGTTTCGACATCGATCACAACAGGATAAAAACCACGAAAACGGTCGCACAGACCGGTAAGTTGAGCGTTATCGGACATCTGATTCTCTTAATACGGAAAAATTGCAGCGTGCATTATGACAAATATTACCCGCTGATGCAGTAAAGATGCGGGCGCGATGAGTTCACGCCCGGCAGGAGATTAGTTGCCCAGACCGCGACCGGCGTCTTTCTCTTCAATCAATTCAATTTTGTAACCGTCTGGATCTTCCACAAAAGCGATAACCGTAGTACCGCCTTTTACCGGACCCGCTTCACGGGTAACGTTACCGCCGTTCTGACGGATTTTTTCGCAAGCTTCTGCGGCGTTATCGACGCTAAGGGCGATGTGACCATAAGCGGTGCCAAGTTCGTATTTATCCACGCCCCAGTTATAGGTCAGTTCAATTACCGCTTCTTCTGTTTCCGGGCCGTAGCCAACAAACGCCAGCGAGTATTTGTATTCCGGATTTTCGCTGGTACGCAGCAGTTTCATGCCCAGCACGTTGGTATAAAAATCGATGGAGCGTTGCAGATCGCCAACGCGCAGCATGGTGTGAAGAAGACGCATCTTTATATCCTCAAAATGGCTAACAGATTCAAAATGTTGTTTTAGTATAGCGGCGGTTTTGCGCCGCTCGCAATGTTGGATTACAGCGTAGGGTAGTCGGTATAACCTTCCGCACCGCCGCCGTAAAAACTTTCGGCACGCTGTGGGTTAAGCTCAGCTTTGCGCTGCAATCGAGCGACCAGATCCGGGTTTGCAATCCAGTCACGACCAAACGCCACCGCATCAATTAACCCTTTGCCGATCAGCGTTTCTGCTTTTTCTACCGTATATGCACCAGCCCCGATAATCGGGCCGTGGAAACGGGCGCGTACTTTTTCGCGGAACGCCTCGGTATATGGTTTGCCGCCTGCCCAGTCTGGTTCGGACATATGCAGATAAGCAATGCCGCGTTTACCCAGTTGTTCAATCAGATACAGCGCATCGGCTTCTTCATTCGGGCCGTTATCGGTGTTCTGGAAAGTACCAATTGGCGAAACGCGAATACCAATGCGATCGGCACCCCATTCTTTAATCCCGGCATCAACAACTTCCAGCACCAGACGAGCGCGATTTTCCACGCTGCCGCCGTACTGATCGGTACGATGGTTGGAGGATGGAGAGAGGAACTGATGCAGTAAATAACCGTGAGCGGAGTGGAGTTCCACCAGATCAAAACCGGCTTCACGGGCGTTGGCGATAGCCTGGCGGAAATCGTTGACAATACCCGGGATTTCTTCCAGCTCCAGCGCACGCGGCATGGTGGTTTCGACGCGGATCGCCTGACCATTTTCATCGCGCAGAGAAGTTCGTGTACCCGCACTAAGTGCAGAAGGCGCTACCGGTGCCTGGCCACCAGGTTGCAGGCTGGCGTGAGAAATGCGCCCCGTGTGCCAAAGTTGCACGGCGATATGACCATTTTCAGCATGAACACCGGCGGTAATTTTTTTCCACGCGGCGATTTGCTCCGGACTATGAATGCCTGGCGCGCCCGCATACCCTTTTGCCTGGGCGGAAACCTGGGTGGCTTCGCTAATGATCAAACCTGCACTGGCGCGTTGGCGATAATATTCCGCCATCAACGGAGTAGGGATATCACCCGGTTCAATGCTACGCAGGCGCGTCAGAGGAGCCATAAAGATACGGTTTGCCGCCGTGATTGTGCCCACTTTCAGTGGGGAATACAGTTTTTCAGATGACATAAAGACTCCCGGTCGTCTGGTGATAAAATAAAAAATGCCTGCTAAACGGCAGGCGTCGCAATAATGGTTTTGACGTGTGTTAGCGCGTTTTCCAGAGGCCCGGAGCTGCGCGAAATTTTGGCTTGCAGATTGGCCCCCAACCACAGCGCATAGAGAACTTGCGCCTGTTGCAGCGGTTCTCCGCAAAAGGTTAAACAGTGGCTATCGCGGCCATTTTCCAGCGCCTGGGCGAGCAGAGCGATGACCTGGCGCGCACCTTTATCCATCGCGCTGCGCATATCTTCTGACAGGTCGCACACTTCAGCAGAAAGTTTTACTGTCAGACAGCCGCTGATCGTCCCATGCTGGCAGAACTGGTTCAGCGTTTGCTGGTAATAGGCCAGAATACGGTCGCGGTAATTTCCCTCGCCAGATTGCAGCAACTCCGTCAGTCGTTGGTGGTATGCCGCGTAATGGCGTTCAAGCATGGCAACACCAAACGCCTCTTTAGAACGAAAGTAGTGGTAGAAAGACCCTTTTGGCACTTCGGCGGTCTTCAGTAATTCGCTTAACCCCATTCCGGTAAACCCACGCTGCAGGCAGAGTTGCTCTCCGGTTGCCAGGAGGTGTTCGCGAGTATCGTGTTCAGGATGTTTGTTCATGCGCTTGAGTGTAGTAGACCGGTCGGTCTAGTGCAAGCAAAGTTGCTACTTTGGGCATTAACAGCTTCAATAGTGGTAATAATCTTATATAAGGAGGGCGAGGTGGCGGAGCAATTAGAGTTCTTTCCCGTCCAGAGCCCATGCCGGGGAATTTGCCAGTCTGACGAACGCGGATTTTGCCGTGGCTGTTTTCGTAGCCGAGATGAGCGTTTTAACTGGAATAAAATGAGTGATGGTGAAAAACAGGAGGTTCTGCGACTTTGCCGACAACGACTTATGCGTAAATTACGCGCGAACAGGCCAACGTCATCAGACGAACCAGAGCAACCATCACTCTTTTGAGAGCAATCTTGCGTATACTCCTCTCATATCTGATAAGAGGAAGCGATTATGGTTCAGCGTATTACTATTGCGCCGCAAGGCCCGGAGTTTTCCCGTTTTGTGATGGGCTACTGGCGACTGATGGACTGGAATATGTCCGCACGCCAGTTAGTTAGTTTTATTGAAGAGCATCTGGATCTCGGTGTGACCACCGTGGATCACGCTGATATTTATGGCGGCTATCAGTGCGAAGCGGCATTTGGCGAGGCGCTGAAACTGGCACCGCATTTGCGTGAACGGATGGAAATTGTCAGCAAATGCGGCATCGCGACGACTGCGCGTGAAGAAAACGTTATTGGTCATTACATCACCGATCGCGACCATATTATTAAAAGTGCCGAACAGTCGCTAATTAATCTCGCGACCGATCATCTGGATTTACTGTTAATCCACCGTCCCGACCCGTTAATGGATGCCGATGAAGTAGCGGATGCGTTTAAACATTTGCATCAGAGCGGCAAAGTGCGCCATTTTGGCGTATCGAACTTCACGCCTGCGCAATTTGCCCTGCTGCAATCGCGTTTGCCATTTACTCTTGCCACTAATCAGGTGGAAATTTCTCCGGTGCATCAGCCGTTGTTGCTGGATGGTACGCTCGATCAACTACAACAACTGCGTATTCGCCCGATGGCCTGGTCTTGTCTTGGTGGTGGCCGTTTATTTAATGATGATTATTTCAGGCCGCTACGTGATGAACTTGCTGTGGTGGCGGAAGAATTAAACGCGGGTTCTATCGAGCAGGTGGTTTATGCCTGGATATTGCGTCTGCCATCGCAGCCGCTGCCGATTATTGGCTCCGGTAAAATTGAGCGTGTGCGTGCCGCCGTTGAAGCGGAATCCCTGAAAATGACACGCCAGCAGTGGTTCCGTATCCGTAAAGCGGCATTAGGTTACGACGTCCCGTAAGCACTTTCGGAATCGCCTCCGTTCAAATATGTGTCACTGGTTTACACTTATTCAGGTATGCACATTGAGCGGAGGTCTTATGAAACGTTTTAGTCTGGCTATTCTGACGCTGGTTGTTGCGACCGGCGCGCAAGCCGCCAGTGAAAAAGTCGAGATGAACCTCGTCACATCACAGGGGATTGGGCAGTCAATTGGCAGCATAACGATTACTGAAACCGATAAAGGTCTGGAATTTTCGCCCGATCTGAAAGCATTACCGCCCGGTGAGCATGGCTTCCATGTTCATGCCAAAGGAAGCTGCCAGCCAGCAACGAAAGATGGCAAAGCTACTGCGGCGCAATCTGCAGGCGGACATCTTGATCCCAAAAATACCGGTAAACATGAAGGGCCAGAAGGTGCAGGGCATTTAGGCGATCTGCCTGCGCTGGTGGTCAACAATGACGGTAAAGCAACCGATGCCGTCATTGCGCCTCGTCTGAAATCACTCGACGAAGTTAAAGACAAGGCGCTGATGATCCACGTTGGCGGCGATAATATGTCCGATCAACCAAAACCGCTGGGCGGCGGCGGTGAACGCTATGCCTGTGGTGTTATTAATTAAGAGGCTAGCGTACCCTGTGGTGGTGCCTGCTCAAGTTGCGAAAGCGAGCAGTACAGTCGCCAGACAATCGCCGCCAGCTCACGGGCAGCGGGTTGATGATGGCGGGCAAGGCTGTCGCAGATTCGCTGTAACTCTTCAAGTGTGGCCGCCAGTGATTTTTGCTGAACGCCACGCTCGCTCATCACTCCTCGCAACAATGAAATACAGTTATCTCGCACCTGCGATAAAGGATCGGAACGTGATTCCCAGTCGCGCAATTGCCAGACAACATGTGAACAGTTCAGCAGCACCACGCCCCAGCGTAATAACCAACGGCGAGCCAGCGCGTCCTGGCTGTTACTCAACTGGCTGACGTGATGATAAGTGAGCGATTCAAATTCGCTTTCACTCAGGGTTGGGTGACGGCTAAGTTGATCGACAAAATCCCGTCGCAGTGCGCGAATATGACGGCGGCTTTTGCGGGCATCGGACCCCGGTCGCAAAATGGCGAATGCTAACCATGCCAGCGCCACGCCAACGATTTTTGCCAGGTTATCGTTAAGAAAATCAGCAAAATCATACACCGGAGGATTAGTGACAGCGATAAACGACCCCATAAATACAATCAGTTGTCCCCACAGCGCGGCCAGTTTTGGCATCTGCAACTTAAGAAGCTGCATTGTCGCCAGTAGCGGGAAGAGAAACAGCAAAAATTGCCACAGATCGCTAATCTGAACCATCAGGCCAAACTTAACCACAAAACTGAATAGCGAAAGTAATACCAGCGTGCGCATCAGTAGCGACAACGACTTAAACGGTGCCGCGACTGCGGAGTAAAGTACGCAACTAATTGCTGCCAGCGTTAATGCATTGGCACCGGCATCCCATTGCGAGGCAATACTCCATGTGCCAATCATCATCAATGTACAAAATGTACGCAGTCCGCTCCACATAGCTTCGGCATTATCGGTATGACGTGCCAGACCAGATGCGCGAGGGAGCCTGGTATGATCATCTGAGCTGCTTTCCAGGCGATGCAATTCCTGACTACTTTGCAGATAAAGGTGGCAAAAATAACGTAATCGGTGCCAGAAGGCGACGTGCCGGTAGTCGGCTAAGTTGGTTGGGCGTAGCGGGGCAATAATGCGCGCAACGGTGTAAAAATTTGTTTGCGAGTTGGCGAGCACCGTCAGTAACTGTTCGATAATTTCCCGTGTGGCACCGGGCGGTGAGGGCCAGTTGAGCAACATACGTCGCAGGCTGGAGATGACGCTGGTCATACGTAATTGCTGGTGGAGTAGTGCATTCAGGCGTGCATTTTGCTGGCGGAAACGATAGTGGCTCCAGAACGCCTGAATACGCAGCAAATTCATGGTCAGTATTTGCCCAATTACCGATTCATGTGCTGTGCGAATGGTATCGGTCGTTTCGGGCTGCCAAAGCAAACTGGCATGCTCCAGTAAACGAGCATGCATGTTTTTCAGTGCGGTTAAAAGAGCGGTGGCATCAGAACTGCTCGGCAGGATCATCATCATCATGCCGCCGCAAAGAATACCGACAATCACTTCACAAACACGTGCCTGAGCGATATCCCATAGCTGGCTGGCTTCAGTAATATTGACCATCGGAAAGGCGATAATGGCCGCAGTATAGCCCGCCAGTTGAAATGCATAGGCCACGTTATTCGTGAAATGCGCGCAGGCCCAGGTACAAAAGCCAAGCCACGCAGACATGCTCAACAGAAAAAACCACGGCTCGTTGAGAGTATGTCCGGCAAGAATCAGTGCCGCGATAGCTCCGAGCAAACTGCCAGCAATACGTCCCATGCTTTTGCTGATGACACCGCCAACGGTGGGGAAGCTGACCACCGCCGCCGAGGTCATTGCCCAGTAAGGTTCATCAAGATTTAAATAATAGGCAACCGTCAGCGCCAGACACATGGCAATGGTGTTGCGTAACGCATAACGCCATTGCGCCAGCGTGGCTCTGAACCAGGGGAAATTGTGCAGCGACCATGGCGGTACGTTCATTACGGGCCTACAGCGATACTACAGGTGGTGCCGGATACCAGCGTGACATCGCCGGGGACGTTATCGAGAGCAAAACGAACAGGAACACGTTGGGCGAGACGAACCCAGGGAACGTTAGGTTTAACGTCGGGAATCAGGCTGGAATCATTTTCCACACTCTGATCATAAATCGCCCGACCAATACTGGAAACGTGACCCTGTAACGTTTTATTGTCGCTGTAGAGTGTAATTTGTGCTGGCGCACCGCCCCGGATATGGCGCAATTTGGTTTCTTCAAAATAACCAATGGCGTAAAACGAGTGGCTGTCCACCAGAGCAAACAGTGGTTTTCCGGTGTCGGCGTAGTCACCGATGCGGGTGGTGAGATTAGTGACCCATCCACTCACCGGGGCGCGAATTTCCGTTTGCGCCAGTTGCCATTGTGCCTGTTTCAGCGTTGCTTGTGCGGCATCGACACTTGCCTGCATCGCTTTAACATTGAGGTTAGCGGTATCCAGCTCTTCGGCAGAGATAAAGTTTTGTGAGAGATGGCGGCGACGGTTAGCTTCATTATTGGCTTTGGCGAGGTCAGATTGCGCTTTTGCCAACTGAGCCTGGGCATTAAGCACAGCAATCTGAAAGGGCGTTTTATCGATAGAGAACAGAATATCACCCGCGTTAACCAACTGGTTGTCTTTTATATTCAGCTCAACAATACGTCCAGACACCTGTGGCGTGATAGAAACCTGTTCTGCGCGTATTTTTCCGTCGCGTGTCCAGGGGGACTGCATGTAGTAGTTCCATAGCCACCATCCGGCAAGAACTGCAAAAACCGCTACAATAATTGTTGAGAAATATTTAATGGTTTTAATTGACATAGTTACCACTCAATCAGTATTGCCAGGGCAAAGCAAACGCAAATCGCAAACAGCGACAAATCCATTAACAAGGGATGCCAGATGTCTCCGGCGTAGATTTTGTCGCGAAGCAGGCGGTGTATAACGAGCCAGATGACAAATCCAAGCGCGAACGCTTTGAAAAACGGAGGAAAGTAGATGGATGCACCGAACACCAGATCTTGTAAGGGTAATCCTGTTGCACTATGCATAAACTTCACAAAATAGATTCCTTTACGGCTGAATATATTGCTTTAGATTAATAAATATTCTTTATGTGCGAGAAAGTTACTCGCTATTTCTGAAAAGCATGTCTGATGGTAAGCAAATGCAGCAATACATTTGTTTTAGCAATACAATTGCTGCACACTATTCTAAAAGCTGTATAATATCTTAGCAAGCTAATTATAAGGAGATGAAATTGGAATCGCCACTAGGTTCTGATCTGGCACGGTTGGTGCGCATATGGCGTGCTCTGATAGACCATCGCCTGAAACCGCTGGAGTTAACGCAAACCCATTGGGTAACGTTGCACAATATCCATCAGTTACCTCCAGACCAGTCGCAAATTCAACTGGCAAAAGCGATCGGCATTGAGCAGCCTTCACTGGTTCGTACGTTGGACCAACTGGAAGAAAAAGGGTTAATTTCGCGTCAAACTTGTGCCAGTGATCGTCGGGCCAAACGCATTAAACTGACGGAAAAGGCGGAGCCGCTGATTAGCGAAATGGAAGCTGTGATTAACAAAACCCGGGCGGAAATTTTGCATGGGATTTCCGCAGAGGAGCTGGAACAATTGATTAAGCTCATTGTAAAAATTGAGCATAACATCATAGAGTTACAGGCCAAAGGGTGAAATGAAGGAGGCGTGTGGCCAGTTACCTGACCACACGTTAACGTGTTTAGCGCGGGGAAACAGTCACCTGGCTGCCGTTGCTGGCCAGAATGACACGTTGTCCCGGAGAGAAGTGGGTATTGCCCTGTTTCTGTACCACCATGATGGTGTTGCCATCATCTTTACGAATTTCCAACTCCACACCCTGGGTTTTGTTTATTGCGCTCTGCACGCCCTGACCGGCTACACCGCCTGCGATAGCACCTGCCGCGGTAGCCAGAGAACGCCCGGTTCCGCCGCCAACGGTATTTCCAAGGAAGCCACCGAGAACCGCACCGCCAATTGCGCCGATAACGTTGGAATCATCACCACCCTGAATTTGTACCTGTCGTACATTAACGATTGTGCCATAGCTGACATTCTGCACTTGCTTCGCTTCAGAGGCGGTATAGACATCACCAGAAAGGGTATCGTTGTTGACACAACCGACAAGAGACAGACCGACCATTGATACAACCAGTACGCGCTTAATCATTGAAAAATCTCCTGATTACCATGAAACGCCTCACAAGCATCCCTCATGGCCAAAGTAAATGGCATTGGTATAACTATGATTACATGTTCCACTAAAACATGATGGAATCATAATTAGAATACGGTTAACCAAGTATAAACAAAACATTCATAGTAGTTATTGATATAAATATAATGTTTTCCTACCAACGGTAAAAATCGGCACTCATGCATGGAATTCGCGAGAGGTTTGTGTTTGAGTGGAGCGCAAACGTCAGGTTGAAAAAGGATGAACTATGAAATCAGGCCGCTTTATTGGCGTAATGTCAGGCACTAGTCTGGATGGTGTCGATGTTGTGCTGGCGACAATCGATGAACACAGGGTGGCGCAGTTGGCAAGTTTGAGTTGGCCGATCCCTCCATCACTTAAACAAGCGGTGCTGGATATTTGCCAGGGACAGCAGCTTACACTTTCGCAGTTTGGTCAACTGGATACTCAACTTGGTCGCCTGTTTGCCGATGCCGTTAACGCATTGCTCAAAGAAGAAAATTTGCAGCCGAAAGATATCGTTGCTATTGGTTGTCACGGTCAGACTGTATGGCACGAACCCACGGGCGTCGCGCCGCATACTCTACAGATTGGGGATAACAACCAAATTGTGGCGCGCACTGGAATTACTGTCGTCGGGGATTTTCGCCGTCGCGATATCGCCCTGGGTGGACAGGGCGCACCGCTGGTGCCAGCGTTTCATCATGCATTGCTGGCTCATCCTACTGAGCGGCGTATGGTGCTCAACATTGGTGGTATTGCCAATTTGTCACTGCTCATTCCTGGGCAACCGGTGGGTGGCTACGATACCGGACCGGGTAACATGCTGATGGATGCGTGGATCTGGCGTCAGGCGGGTAAACCTTACGATAAAGACGCTGAGTGGGCACGCGCGGGCAAGGTCATTCTCCCTCTGCTGCAAAATATGCTTAGTGATGCGTATTTTTCCCAGCCTGCGCCAAAAAGCACCGGGCGTGAATACTTTAACTACGGTTGGCTGGAACGTCACCTGCGTCAATTCCCGGGCGTTGATGCGCGCGATGTCCAGGCGACGCTGGTGGAACTGACAGCAGTGACCATTTCTGAACAGGTGTTATTGAGTGGTGGTTGTGATCGTTTGATGGTATGTGGTGGCGGAAGCCGTAATCCATTAGTGATGACGCGACTTGCTGCCTTGCTGCCAGGAACGGAAGTGACCACCACTGATGCTGTCGGCATTAGCGGTGATGACATGGAAGCATTGGCCTTCGCCTGGCTTGCCTGGCGGACGCTGGCGGGGCTGCCTGGCAATCTGCCCTCGGTCACTGGCGCAAGCGAGGCGACGGTATTGGGCGCAATTTTTCCCGCAAACCCGCGATATCAGAGTTAACTGAATTTTTCCTACTGCGTCTGCCGTTACACTTGGATGTTGAGGAGAGCGTTTTGCTCTCCGGACCAGGAAAGTCTTCGGGATATGTTTATGAAAAAACTGTTACTGATCTGTTTACCGGTGCTTCTCACCGGCTGTAGCGCGTTCAATCAACTGGTTGAGCGCATGCAAACCGATACGCTGGAATACCAGTGTGATGAAAAACCGTTGACGGTAAAACTGAATAATCCACGTCAGGAAGTCAGTTTTGTCTACGACAATCAATTACTGCACCTTAAACAGGGCATTTCAGCATCAGGCGCGCGTTATACCGACGGTATCTACGTTTTCTGGTCGAAAGGCAATGAGGCGACGGTCTATAAGCGTGACCGCATTGTCTTGAATAACTGTCAGTTACAAAATCCACAGCGTTGAGATTTTTCCAGGGGCGGCGCACAATAGCGTCACCCACTGACAATCCGTAAAGAAAACCATGTCTGATAACGACGAATTGCAGCAAATCGCGCATCTGCGGCGTGAATACACCAAAGGCGGTTTACGCCGCCGCGATCTTCCCGCCGATCCATTAACCCTTTTCGAACGCTGGCTCTCCCAGGCGTGTGAAGCTAAGTTGGCTGATCCTACAGCGATGGTCGTCGCGACCGTTGATGAGCATGGTCAGCCTTATCAGCGCATCGTTTTACTCAAACATTACGACGAAAAAGGTATGGTGTTTTACACTAACCTTGGCAGTCGCAAAGCGCATCAAATCGAACAAAATCCGCGCGTTAGCCTGCTTTTCCCCTGGCATACTCTTGAGCGCCAGGTGATGGTTATCGGTAAAGCGGAACGTCTTTCGACTCTCGAAGTGATGAAATATTTTCATAGCCGTCCCCGTGACAGCCAGATTGGCGCGTGGGTATCGAAGCAGTCCAGCCGTATTTCCGCGCGCGGGATCCTTGAGAGTAAATTCCTTGAGCTGAAGCAGAAGTTTCAGCAGGGCGAAGTCCCTTTACCGAGTTTCTGGGGCGGTTTCCGCGTCAGTCTTGAGCAGGTTGAGTTCTGGCAGGGTGGTGAGCATCGTCTGCATGACCGCTTTTTGTACCAGCGTGAAAATGAGGCGTGGAAAATCGATCGTCTCGCACCCTGAAAAGATGCAAAAATCTTGCTTTAATCGCTGGCACTCCTGATTCCGGCACTTTATTCTATGTCTCTTTCGCATCTGGCGAAAAGTCGTGTACCGGCAAAGGTGCAGTCGTTATATACATGGAGATTTTGATGGCAAGCAGTAACTTGATTAAACAATTGCAAGAGCGGGGGCTGGTGGCCCAGGTGACGGACGAAGAAGCGTTAGCAGAGCGACTGGCGCAAGGCCCGATCGCGCTCTATTGCGGCTTCGATCCTACCGCTGACAGCTTGCATTTGGGGCATCTTGTTCCATTGTTATGCCTGAAACGCTTCCAGCAAGCGGGCCACAAGCCGGTTGCGCTGGTAGGCGGCGCGACGGGTCTGATTGGCGACCCGAGCTTCAAAGCTGCCGAGCGTAAGCTGAACACCGAAGAAACTGTTCAGGAGTGGGTGGACAAAATCCGCAAGCAGGTTGCCCCGTTCCTCGATTTCGACTGTGGAGAAAATTCTGCTATCGCCGCGAACAACTATGACTGGTTCGGCAATATGAACGTGCTGACCTTCCTGCGCGATATCGGTAAGCACTTCTCCGTTAACCAGATGATCAACAAAGAAGCGGTTAAGCAGCGTCTCAACCGTGAAGATCAAGGTATTTCGTTCACCGAGTTTTCTTATAACCTGTTGCAGGGCTATGACTTCGCCTGCCTGAATAAACAGTATGGTGTGACGTTGCAGATTGGCGGTTCTGACCAGTGGGGGAACATCACCTCTGGTATCGATCTGACTCGCCGTCTGCATCAGAATCAGGTGTTTGGCCTGACCGTACCTTTGATCACCAAGGCTGACGGCACTAAGTTTGGTAAAACTGAAGGCGGAGCCGTATGGCTGGATCCGAAGAAAACCAGTCCGTACAAGTTCTACCAGTTCTGGATCAATACCGCTGATGCCGACGTTTACCGCTTCCTGAAGTTCTTCACCTTCATGAGCATTGAAGAGATCAATGCCCTCGAAGAGGAAGATAAGAACAGTGGTAAAGCACCACGCGCCCAGTATGTACTGGCGGAGCAGGTGACGCGTCTGGTTCACGGTGAAGAGGGTTTGCAAGCCGCGAAACGTATTACCGAATGCCTGTTCAGCGGTTCTTTGAGTGCGCTTAGTGAAGCGGACTTCGAACAGCTAGCGCAGGACGGCGTACCGATGGTTGAGATGGAAAAAGGCGCTGATCTGATGCAGGCACTGGTCGATTCTGAGCTCCAACCGTCCCGTGGTCAGGCGCGTAAAACTATCGCGTCCAATGCCATCACTATTAACGGTGAAAAACAGTCCGATCCTGAATACTTCTTTAAAGAAGAAGATCGTCTGTTTGGTCGTTATACCTTACTGCGTCGTGGCAAAAAGAATTACTGTCTGATTTGCTGGAAATAATGCACTAAGTGGAAAAGGGGAGTGAGAAATCACTCCCCTGGTTTTTATACAGGGAACACGATGAAAAATATTCTCGCTATCCAGTCTCACGTTGTCTATGGTCATGCGGGTAACAGTGCGGCAGAGTTTCCGATGCGCCGCCTGGGCGCGAATGTCTGGCCGTTGAATACCGTTCAATTTTCTAATCACACCCAATACGGCAAATGGACTGGCTGCGTAATGCCGCCCAGCCATTTAACCGAAATTGTTCAGGGCATTGCCGCCATCGATAAATTACATACCTGTGATGCTGTACTCAGTGGTTATCTGGGGTCGGCGGAACAGGGGGAACATATCCTCGGTATTGTCCGTCAGGTGAAAGCGGCGAATCCACAGGCGAAATATTTTTGCGATCCGGTAATGGGGCATCCTGAAAAAGGTTGCATCGTCGCGCCGGGTGTGGCGGAGTTTCATGTGCGTCACGGTCTGCCTGCCAGCGATATCATCGCGCCGAATCTGGTGGAGCTGGAAATCCTCTGTGAGCATCCGGTACATACCGTCGAAGAAGCCGTTAAAGCTGCGCGCGAACTCATTACGCAAGGGCCACAAATTGTGTTGGTTAAACACCTGGCGCGTGCGGGTTACAGCCGCGATCGTTTTGAAATGCTGCTGGTTACTGCCGATGAAGCCTGGCATATCAGCCGTCCGCTGGTAGATTTTGGTATGCGTCAGCCGGTCGGTGTTGGTGATGTGACGAGCGGTTTACTGTTGGTGAAACTGTTGCAGGGCGCAACGTTGCAACAGGCGCTGGAACATGTGACTGCCGCAGTATACGAAATTATGGTGACCACCAAAGCAATGCAGGAATATGAGCTGCAGGTGGTTGCAGCACAAGATCGTATAGCCAAACCGGAACATTATTTCAGCGCAACGAAACTCTGAAATACCTCTTTTCGGCCCACAGTTTCCTGTGGGCCGATGACTATTACTGCAATCCTTCCGCCGTCAACGCAGCTTTCACCGCCGGACGTTCAGCCATACGTTGCATAAATGCCGCAATGTGCTCTAAACCCTCCAGATTCAGTTTCACCGCGTATGCCCAGCGCAGAACCGTAAACAGGTAGGCATCAGCAATAGTAAAACGTTGCCCACAGATCCAGTGCTCATCTTTCAGCGCGTCGTTAACATACTGCAGTTTTTTCTCCAGTTGTGCGCGCGCAATCGGTTTGAACTCTTCTGGTGTAGCCGGGTGAAACAGCGGGGTAAAGCCTTTATGTAGTTCGGTGGCAATATAGTTCAGCCATTCGATGGTTTTATAGCGCGAAATACTATTTACCGGAGCCAGTAATTGACGGTCGGGTACGCTATCGGCAAGGTATTGCATAATCGCCACGCCTTCTGTCAGTAGCGTGGCATCATCGAGCAGTAACGCAGGAACCTGTCCCTTAGGGTTAATGGCAAAGTAATCATCACCATTTTCGAGGCGTTTTTTCATCAAATCCACACTGACGAGCGTAAAATCCTTTCCGCTCTCACGCAGGGTGATATGGGAAGCAAGAGAGCAGGCGCCCGGTTTATAGAACAGTTTCATCGGTAACTCCTTTTGGCTGTGGTTTAAAGAATGGTAGTGCGTTGTTGAATAAAAAAAAAGCCGCTAACGAAAAGTTAGCGGCTTGTAAAAGAGTTTCCCTGAAATTTATGCTACGGCAGCTTTCGCTGCTTTGTCTGCAGCATCGTCCTGAGTCATGCGATGCAGTTTCGGTGCGGTCAGCAGCATCAGCACTGCGATAACGGCAGTGGCGACACCAATCTGCAAGAACACGCGGCCATACACATCCAGCGACATCAGCGGATCGGTTACGTTATCCGGAACAGCCATCATGCCCGCAACATAACCACCAATCAGGTTTGCACCGGCAGTGGTCAGGAACCAGCTACCCATAATGAAGCCCATCAGACGCTGAGGAACGAGCTGAGCAACCATTGCCAGACCCAGACCGGAGATCATCAGTTCACCGATACTCTGCAGGCCATAGCTTGCTACCAGCCAGCCTACAGAAACGATACCGGCGTCAGAAGCGAATTTCGCGCCCACTGGCAGGATCAGGAATGCGCCGGAACACATCACCATACCGATTGCAAATTTGGTCGGCATCGGCAGAGTGTCGCCCATCTTGTTATAGATAGCGGCCAGAATCGGGCTACCAATGATGATCCAGAATGGGTTCAGCGCCTGATACTGTTCAGGTTCAACCGCCATCCCCAGAATGGAGTGTTCAACGTTACGAATCGCAAAGAAGTTCAGCGACGTCGGCATCTGGCTGTACAGCACGAAGAAGATGATTGCTTCAAGCATCAGAATGAAGGCAACGATCATTTTACGACGCGCAGCACCTTTCATGGCGAACGCTTCTTTACCGAAGATAACAACGATACCGAAGGCAACAACGCCCAGCGCCATACGCGCAACTTCCTGGTTGTGCAGCAGCCAGGTTGCAACCGCGATCAGTGCCACAACGCCAATAATGGTCAGCAGCAGGTTACGGTAGTTGACTGGTTCAAAGTCAGGTTTCGAACCGTACTGTTTAACCCAGCGCTGGCAGAAGGCAAAGTTAACAATGGTGATCAACAGACCGACTACGCTAAGCGCAAACGCGACGCTCCAGCCGTATTTAACCGCCAGCCACGGGGTTGCAATCATAGAGAAGAAAGAACCGATGTTGACGGACATGTAGTACATGGTAAATGCACCGTCCAGACGCGGGTCGTTTTTCTCATAGCAAGTCGAGAGCAGCGAAGACGGGTTGGCTTTAAACAGGCCGTTACCGACAGCAATTGCCGCCATACCCATATAGACGATACCTGCGTCGTGACCAGACCACGCAACCAGCGCATAGCCAATCGCCAGCACGATAGCGCCAAGCATAATGACGCGTTTAGTACCCAGTACCTTGTCACCTAACCAGCCGCCGATAGCGACCAGACCATAAACCAGGGCACTAAAGGAAGAGAAAAGTGTGATTGAATCCGCTTCAGACATACCCAGTTGTTTAACCAGGTAGACAGCCATAATTCCTTGTAGGCCGTAATAACCAAAACGTTCCCATAACTCAATCGAGAAGATGAGATAGAACGCCTTCGGTTGTTTGAAAGCGTTCAAACTAACGCTTTCTGTTGGTTTTTGGTTTGCAGTGGACACTTTTACCTCTTTTTTTACATCCCATATTAACGGGGGTGCATTCTCGCGTGATGTCTAAAAAACATACGCGCAATTGTTATAGTGGGAGGGGAAACGGCAGGTAATGTTCACTATCTTGCACTTTCAGACAAGTCCTTTGTAATAATCTGTTACATATAACTGGCCTGGAGAATTCATCGGCTTTGGGAAATGTTATCCAGCGTTAAATTTTTCAAAAAACGTAACGGCAGATTTTTTCACTACTGGAGCCGGGTAATAATTCCTCTTTGGCGATATGTTCTGCTATAAGGTGTTTCATGTAGTGGGATAGTCCATTATCTGAAAAATAGCCAGTGTAATGTTTTGTAGGTTTCAGGTCGGATTGAATCAATGCTTTGTCAAATTTAACTTTTGAGGTGCATTATTTTTACATTTGTGTATCAGTGTGATTTCGATCACAAATGAATAGAAAATTTCGCTATTAAAAAAACAATTAACCTGCATTTTTGGTTATTCACAAACGGATTGCCTAATGATGCCGCAGCGAGGCGGCATCATTAACGTTAGAAAGTTGTTTTTGAAGAGGATGAGTAGCGGTAATGGATGAGGAAACAGCAGTACCTGTTTGTGTCAGATGTCAACTTTCTCTTTGTATTCACAAAGATCTTCAATAATGCAGGAGCCACAGCGCGGTTTGCGGGCAATGCAGGTATAACGCCCGTGAAGGATTAACCAGTGATGGCAGTCGACTTTAAATTCTGCAGGAACTACTTTTAGCAGTTTTTCCTCAACTTGTTCGACGTTTTTCCCGGGAGCAAATTGGGTGCGGTTGCAGACACGGAAAATGTGGGTATCTACAGCAATGGTCGGCCAGCCGAAAGCGGTATTCAACACCACGTTAGCTGTTTTGCGTCCAACGCCGGGCAATGCTTCCAGCGCAGCGCGATCTTCCGGAACTTCGCCATTATGCTGCTCCAGTAAGATACGGCAGGTCTTGATGATATTTTCCGCTTTGCTGTTATATAACCCAATGGTTTTGATATACGTTTTCACGCCTTCAACACCCAGTTCGAGCATCGCGGCAGGCGTATTGGCTACCGGGTAGAGCTTCGCTGTTGCTTTATTAACGCTGACATCAGTGGCCTGGGCAGAAAGTAGTACAGCAATCAGCAATTCAAAAGGCGAACTGAAATTAAGCTCGGTTGTGGGATGAGGATTGTTCTCACGCAGGCGGGTGAGGATCTCCAGTCGTTTTGCTTTGTTCATCAGACATTCCCTGTTTCACCGTTTTGCAACTCGCGTTCAGCGGCTGCTTCAGTGCGGCGCTTTTTCATTTTTTCATCAATCAGGTATTTTCCTGCCAGCATCAGTCCCAGGCCAATAAATGCCCCTGGTGGTAACATTGCGAGCAGGAAAGGGGAATCAGTGTGGAAGATCTCCACGCGCAATACTTTTGCCCAGTTACCCAACAGCGCATCGGCACCGTCAAATAACGTTCCGTTGCCGATAATTTCGCGCAGTGAACCCAGCACGAACATTGCGCAGGTTGCACCCATGCCAATCGAAAATCCGTCCAGCGCCGAAAGCGCCGGACCTTTTTTTGCAGCGAAGGCTTCAGCGCGACCAACAACGATACAGTTAGTGACAATCAGCGGAATAAAAATTCCTAACGATTGATACAGACCAAAGGCGTAGGCGTTGATCAGCATTTGTACGGCACTGACCACCGAGGCGATGATCATCACGTAAATAGGGATACGGATCTCGGCTGGCGTCCAGTGACGCAGCGTCGAGATAGTCAGGTTGGTGAGAGTCAACACCAGCGTAGTCGCAAGCCCTAAACCCAGTGCGTTGGTGGCAGTTGACGTGACTGCCAGCAGCGGGCAGAGACCGAGCAACTGAACCAGTGCGGAGTTGTTCTTCCATAACCCCTGAACAATAACGTCTTTAATTTCGCTCACGGTCTATTCTCCACAGGCAGGAAGTTGAGAAAGTTGTTCTGGTAACGTTTGGGCGTACAACCCGGCGCGTTTTACCGCATTCACCACCGCGCGAGGCGTAATGGTCGCGCCGGTGAACTGGTCGAAATCACCGCCATCTTTCTTTACCGCCCAGTGAGCGTCATTTGCGGTGCTGATTTTTTTACCCGCAAAATGAGTGATCCAGTCAGAGAGGCGTAGTTCGATTTTATCGCCAAGCCCTGGCGTTTCGTGATGTTCTGTCACGCGTGTGCCAAGTACAGTGCCGTTAAAATCGGCTCCGACCAGTAGCTGAATCGCGCCTGAATAGCCATCCGGCGCAGTCGCTTCCAGAACGGCAGCTACCGGCTGGCCATCCTGTTTAGCGATGTAAACCCGATGTTCACCTTTACCCAGCTCAGGCGCATTCACTAAATAGCAACTTTGTGCCAGCTCATTGTTATAGCGTTCGGCTGGCAACACCTGATCAAATAACGTCTTTTGTTGCAGGCTGGCCTGTTCAGCAATCGTCGTTTTGGTCATCTGGTTGATGGCCGCCGTTAAACCTGTTGAACCGGCGGCAAACAGTGCCAGCGTAATACCGTGTTTTCGGATAGTTTTCAGCATGGTTTATCCTTTGCGATGGCCGTAAACGCGCGGACGCGTATAGTAATCGATCAGAGGAACCGTGATGTTCGCCAGCAGGACAGCAAAAGCCACGCCGTCAGGATAGCCGCCGAAACTGCGGATCAACCAGACTAATAAGCCCGCCAGTGCGCCAAAAATCAGACGACCACGATTAGTCGTAGAAGCGGTCACCGGATCGGTCAGAATAAAGAATGCGCCAAGCATGGTCGCGCCAGACAGCAGATGAATTTGCGGTGATGCCAGCGTCTCAGGTGAGAACAACCAGCCCAGCGTTGCGCATAGCGCCAGCGTCACTAAGAAGCTGACGGGAATATGCCAGCGAATCGCTTTCTGCCATAGCAACCACACGCCGCCAACCAGCCAGGCGAGGTTTACCCATTGCCAGCCAGCGCCTGCCAGAATACCGCTGTAGATCGGATACTGCATAATTTGCTCAACCGAATGACCGGCGCGGACAGAGGTTTTGAACGTATCCAGCGGCGTCGCCTGGCTGATACCATCAATGCCTAAGCGTAGCGTGTTCATATCACCGCCGCTGACGGTATGGCCGCTGAAGATAACCTGCACAGCGTCGATAAATCCAGGGATGTTGACCGCAATCTCATGCGGCGGCAACCAACTGGTCATCTGTACCGGGAAGGAGATCAGTAATACTACATAACCAATCATTGCCGGGTTGAATGGGTTTTGCCCCAGACCGCCATACAACTGTTTAGCGATGATCACCGCAAACACCGTACCCAGCACGACCATCCACCACGGCGCGAGAGGTGGAATACTTACCGCCAACAATAAGCCTGTTAGTAATGCTGAGTTATCTTTTAACGTTGCGGCTACTGACTGCTTGCGCAGCTTAAGCACAAGCGCTTCGGCTAACAATGCACTGACCGATGCCAGCAGGATCTGAACGAGAGTGCCCCAGCCAAAAAACCACAGTTGTGCCGCGATTCCAGGCACGGCTGCGAGCAGTACCAGCAGCATAATGCGCGATGTCTGGCGCTGGTTATGGGTATATGGGGAGCTAGCTATTCTGAATACCATTTAGTCCTCGTTTACAACCTTTTGCTGGGCGGCTTTTTTTGCCTGAACGCGGGCAATAGCCGCGGCAACTGCAGCTTTGCGCGGATCAACTTGTTCTTCCGGCTCGGCGTTAGCCTGCTGCTGTTCCAGTTTACGCGCTTTGGCGCGGGCAATAGCGGCCTCGACGGCAGCCTTGCGCGGATCAGCAACGGTTGTTGCGTCGTTGATCTGTTGTAATTCTGCCTGCTTCGCTCTGGCTTGCGCTTTACGCGCTTCCCGTGCTGCAATAATTGCGCTGTTATCCGGACGTTCGCCAGCTTTGATCACAATAGGCTGCGTGGCCTGGGCCTGCTTCTCTTTCACACGTGCCAGTGCGGCAGCAATCGCGTCTTTGTCTTTGGCTGCAGGTTGTACCGCCGCGCTCTTATGTCGTTCAAGACGCGCGGCTTTTTCGCGCTCCAGACGTGCCTGACGGGCTTCAAAACGCGCTTTTGCTTCTGCGGCGCGTTTCTCTTCCTGACGAATGGCGGCAATTTCTGCTTTTTCCTGACGGAAATATTGCACCAGTGGAATGTTGCTCGGGCAAACCCAGGCGCAGGCCCCACATTCAATACAGTCGGCAATGTTGTGCGCGGTGGCTTTATCGTGCTGCTGACCTTTGCTGAACCAGTACAACTGTTGCGGCAGAAGATCGGCAGGGCAGGCGTCAGCACAGGCGCTACAGCGGATGCAACTTTGTTCTTCCTGCGGTTCACCGAGTTCACTGGCCGACGGTGCCAGCAGGCAGTTAGTGATTTTGACGACCGGCACATCCAGCCACGGCAATGTAAAGCCCATTAGCGGGCCGCCCATAATCACCATTTGATCAGCAGAAGGACGGAATCCGGCATCATCCAATAAATGACGCACAGGTGTACCCAGTCGCGCCCAGACGTTGCCCGGACGTGCAATGGCTTCACCAGTCAGCGTCACCACGCGCTCGGTAATGGGCTCGCCATCGATAACAGCGCGTTTCACCGCGTAAGCGGTGCCGACGTTTTGCATTAACACACCGATATCTGATGAACGGCCGCCGTGTGGCACCTGCTTCCCGGTCAGGATGTACGTTAACTGTTTGGCACCGCCGGAAGGATATTTAGTTGGAATAACCCGTAGAGCGATATCGCGGGAGTCTGCCAGCACTGCGCGCAGCATGGAAATCGCCTGTGGTTTGTTATCTTCAATACCGATAAGAATTTCGCGCGGTTGTAGGATATGCGCAAGAATGCGAATGCCTTCCACCACCTGAGCGGCGCAATCCTGCATCAGACGGTCATCGGCGGTAATATATGGTTCGCACTCGGCAGCATTGATAATCAAGGTTTCGATTTTATCGCCGCCACCCTGCAATTTAACACCCGTAGGGAAGCCCGCCCCCCCCAGCCCGGCGACGCCAAACTGATGAATACGTTCAATTAACTCTTCCCGGCTACGTGAGCGGTAATCGCTCCAGCCGTCACGTGGGATCCAGCAGTCTTCACCATCAGCATCAATAATCACGCTTAACTCAGCTAATGCTGAAGGATGAGCCGTAGAGTGGGGGGCAATAGCTGTAACGGTGCCGGAGGTTGGTGCGTGAACCGGCAGCATTTTGCCGCGACCGCGAGTGAGTGGCTGACCGCGCAGCACTTTATCCCCGACGCTAACACACAGCTCACCTTCAGCGCCAATATGTTGCTTCAGCGGAATGACAAATCGCTGCGCCAGTGGCACCTGGCGTAGAGGCGTACCGTTGGACTGGGTTTTCATTTCTGGTGGATGAATACCGCCGTTGAAGTCCCAGATTTTATTTTTTTTGAAAGCAGAAAATAACTTAAACATGGTGTTCCACGGGAATGATGCGCACGGGAATGGTGTTCAGATCCCATTTCCAGGAGTCAGGCGTTTCTGCGACCGGTTGTAAGGAGATGCAGTGCGTAGGGCATGGGTCAACGCAAAGATTGCAGCCCGTGCACAGATCGCTCATCACTGTATGCATTGCGCGGGTAGCGCCAACAATGGCGTCTACCGGACACGCCTGAATGCACTTAGTGCAGCCAATACAGTTATTTTCATCAATAACTGCCACCATGCGCGCAGGCGTCAACTCTTGCGCTTCGCCATCCAGCGGCTGTGGCTCGACATTAAGCAACTCGGCAATTTTCAACATCACAGCTTCGCCACCAGGTGCGCAGCGGTTGATTTTTTCGCCATTACAACTGATGGCTTCCGCATACGGACGACAGCCTGGATAACCGCACTGACCACACTGGCTTTGCGGTAAAATTTCGTCAATTTTCTCAACGACCGGATCGTCTTCCACCGCAAAACGGCGGGAGGCATAACCCAGAATGGCGCCAAACACCAGGCCCAGCAGGCTCACGGCGGCAACGGCAATCCAGATAGCATTCATTACAACTTCACCAAACCACTAAAGCCCATAAAGGCCAGAGACATAAGACCCGCAGTAATCAGCGCAATGGCATTACCACGAAAAGGGGCCGGAACATCGGCCACAGCAAGACGTTCGCGAATGGCGGCAAAAAGCACCATCACCAGCGAGAAGCCGACAGCAGCAGAAAAACCGTACAGCGCCGATTGCAAGAAATTGTGCCCGAGGTTGATATTCAGCAACGCTACGCCGAGCACCGCACAGTTGGTGGTGATAAGCGGCAGAAAAATCCCGAGTAGCCGATAAAGTACCGGGCTGGTTTTACGCACCACCATCTCGGTGAACTGCACGACTACGGCAATCACCAGAATAAACGCCAGGGTGCGCAGGTAAATCAGATTGAGCGGGATTAAAATCCACGTGTCGATAAGCCAGGCGCAAATAGACGCCAGCGTCATCACAAATGTTGTTGCCAGCCCCATGCCCATCGCGGTTTCCAGCTTTTTGGAAACCCCCATAAACGGACAGAGACCCAGAAACTTGACCAGTACAAAGTTATTGACCAGTACAGTTCCGACAAACAGTAACAGGTAGTCAGTCATTTTTCGGCCTGAAATAAAAAAGCCGCCTATTATCCGTTAATCCAGAGCAGGCGACAACAGGTTAACTGTAAGGTTATTACGGATTCACAAACGTCGCTTTCACCCGCGACGAGCGTTTGAAATAGGGGACGATCAATGCAGTTGCCAACAAAGTAAACAGCAACTGGCGAACGGCTACACCATCTTCAACCGGAGAAAACGCGAAGGCTTTAACTGCCAGTAATACGGAAATCAGTAGCCAGATAATATAATGTTTAGGAACACAACGCCGACGTTTAAAGAAAGCGATGGTTAACCACAGTGTGTAATACCACATAGCGATGGCGGTAATAAACGAAACGCCCCATGAGATTTGCGTTGTCAGGGATTGTTCGCTGAGCGTTTTAAATGTTTGAGGAGAAGATAACGCTGCGGAGTACAGCAACAGCGCCAGCGTCGTACTCAGTAAGGCAACTAACAGCCAGGCTAACGGGCCAAGCAACCAGCCTCCAATACGTTGTGGCGTTGTGGTGGTCATAAGTTCTCCAGAATAGCGACAGCAAACGGGCAAATCTAATTTTAGGGGCGTCATTATAAAGCTTTTATAACCGATCGCTACTTTCTTTATTGAACGTAGTGCCAGACCGATTTCGGAACCTGCCCGAGGTCAAACAAACGCCCGCCAGAAACCAGCTCTGCTCGGCGGTGATCGGCTGCACGATACATATTTATAATATCCTGATCGTCCGTCAGGGTGTAATTAAGATGATCGTAGAGTTTTTCCAGGCTTTCGAGTGAATTGATTTTACGAAATTTTAATAAGTATTCCTGAGCTGTCATAAAAGATCCATTAAATAACTAATACCAAAGTGGTAGGTATTATATGTAATGATAAAATCTCACCATAGGTGAACGTTAAAGCAATAATAAGAATGTGCTGATGGCAAATAATTCTGGGATGAAATACTGCTAATAAAAGAGTAACGCGCTTTACTATCCCTGACAATCGTCAACAACACCGTGCAAAATAATAAATTCCTGGTTTAAATACCCGACAAGTCAAAACATGCACCCGGACGGGCTGCATGTTGCCCTGCAAACGCAGAGATTACTTGTGTTGTACCGGGGTACTCTGTTCAGGCGGCTGGTAGTTGTCAATGTGACTCGCCACGCCAAGAAGAATGACTGAAACGATAAGAACGATCCAACCTGTTAATTCAATAAGACGATTCATTACTGCCCACATCTATGTTGATTGATCCATTAACTAAGGCCGTAAATGTTACTTAGCAATAATTGCTCCAGCAAGATTTTTACTGATGTTTTTGCGATATTTATCTTTTGCCTTCAGAAAATTCGCTCTTTTTTGACTTAAGTTAAATAACCCCCGTATTGCAGGCAGGTTATTAAACTGTTGAGAGAGGGTAAAGGATAGTGTCAAATAGCATCATACTTCAATGAGAGGCAATGACATGAGCGACAACATCCGTGTTGGGTTGATTGGGTACGGTTATGCGAGCAAAACCTTCCATGCTCCCCTGATTGCGGGCACGCCCGGGCTGGAGCTGGCGGTGATCTCCAGCAGTGACGAAACAAAAGTGAAGGCTGATTGGCCAACAGTTACGGTTGTCTCTGAACCGAAGCATCTCTTTAATGATCCTAATATTGACCTGATTGTCATTCCTACGCCCAACGATACCCATTTTCCGTTAGCAAAAGCGGCACTGGAAGCGGGTAAACATGTGGTTGTTGATAAGCCTTTCACCGTGACACTGTCACAAGCACGGGAGCTGGATGCTCTGGCAAAGAGTCTTGGGCGTGTGTTGTCAGTGTTTCATAACCGTCGCTGGGATAGCGATTTCCTGACGCTAAAAGGTTTGCTCGCGGAAGGCTTGCTGGGGGAAGTGGCTTACTTTGAGTCTCATTTCGACCGCTTCCGTCCACAGGTGCGCGATCGCTGGCGTGAACAGGGCGGCCCCGGTAGCGGTATCTGGTACGATTTAGCGCCGCATTTGCTCGATCAGGCTATTACGCTGTTTGGCTTACCCGTCAGCATGACCGTAGATTTAGCACAGTTACGCCCGGGAGCGCAGTCGACAGATTATTTCCACGCCATTTTGTCCTACCCACAGCGGCGGGTCATTTTACACGGCACTATGTTGGCGGCAGCAGAGTCGGCACGCTATATCGTTCATGGTTCTCGCGGCAGCTACGTTAAGTATGGACTCGATCCACAGGAAGAGCGGCTGAAAAATGGCGAACGTTTGCCGCAGGAAGATTGGGGCTATGATATGCGTGACGGCGTACTTACCCGTGTTGAAGGTGAGGAACGCGTCGAAGAAACACTGCTGACGGTGCCGGGAAATTATCCGGCTTACTACGCTGCTATTCGTGATGCGTTGAATGGTGACGGAGAAAATCCGGTGCCGGCAAGTCAGGCGATTCAGGTGATGGAACTCATTGAACTTGGTATCGAATCCGCCAAACATCGCGCGACGCTGTGCCTGGCGTGATAATCGATTTTTGGAGCCGGATAAAGCGACTACACTGCATCCGGCGATGAATTCAAATGCCTGATACGACGCTTACGCGCCTTATCAGGCATGTTCTTACTTCGCAGTCACTTTTTCTCTCAGAGCACGTTTCTCATCGGCGCTCAAAAACGCCATTTCCAGACCGTTAATCTGCGCCTGGCGAATTTGCTCGCGAGATAAACCCGCAGCGGGTGCGGCGACGGTATATTCGTGAATGATATCTACGCCCTGAACCCCCGGATCATCAGTGTTAATGCTGGCGCAAATACCATGCTCAAGGAACGTTTTCAGTGGATGTGCCACCAGAGAGGCTACGGTACTGGTCTGAATATTTGAGGTCAGACAGGATTCAATACCAATTTGCTGTTCGGCAAGAAAATCCATCAGCGCCCGATCTTCAATGGCTTTTACGCCATGTCCAATACGTTCCGCCCCCAGTTCACGAATAGCCTGCCAGATGCTTTCCGAGCCAGCAGCTTCACCTGCATGAACAGTAATATGCCAACCCGCATCACGTGCGCGATTGAAGTGAGAAAGGAACAGACTACCCGGGAAACCAAGTTCATCACCGGCTAAATCCAGCGCGGTAATCTGGTCACGGTGGGCTAAAAATGCCTCCAGTTCTTGCTGGCAGGCGGCTTCGCCAAAGGTTCGACTCATAATGCCGATAAGATTCGCCTGCACACCAAAAGTGCGGCAACCTTCACGCACGCCATCAATGACGGCTTCGACCACGCCCGCAACAGGCAACTGATGCGTCATCGCCATGTAGCCTGGCGAAAAACGTAGTTCGACATAGTGCAGGCCGTTTCGAGCGGCATCTTCAATATTTTCAAATGCCACGCGACGGCAGGCATCAAGAGAAGCGAGAACTTTAACGCCCCAGTCAAGTTTGCTCAGGAAGCTGACCAGATCGGGTTCGTTGGCGATGACCTGAACGTGGGGGAGCAGCGTTTCCAGCGATTGTGCAGGAAGTGAAATATTATACTGGCGGCCAAGTTCAAGGATGGTCTGGGGACGAATGTTGCCATCAAGGTGGCGATGGATATCAGTTAATGGCAGGGTGGTATCAATCATGGTCGCACTCTTTTTCTGGATATAAAAGTGCGCACCATTATAAAAACAAAGCAGGGTAAAAATCTACGATTGCGCAACGATTATTTGCGTTGCGCAATCGCAATCAACGTACAGTGCGGATGGCGTTAATTAATCCGGCGACACCTTTTTCCAGTTTCGAACGAGGGCATCCGGCATTGAGACGAACAAAGCCACGGCCTTCTTCGCCGTAGGTATATCCCGGCATGATCGCCACTTTTTCTTGCTCAATCAGGACTTTTTGCAGTGCATTGTCATCAATGTTCAGAGGCCGTAAATCAAGCCAGGCGAGATAAGTGGATTGTGGGGGCTGCCAGTTGAGTTCCGGGAACGCGGCGTTCATTGTATTGGCGATATACCTCAGATTGTCTTTCAGATAGACACGTAAGGCATCCAGCCACGCTGCGCCTTGCTGATAGGCGGCGATATGTGCTGTTAATGCCAGTACAGAAGGGGAGGAAAGCCCATCACGACCTTTCAGTGCTGATAAATACGTCTCGCGGCTCTCGCTGTTTTCAATGATACCGTAAGCTCCGGTCAGGGCAGGAATATTGAAACTTTTCGAACCAGAAGTCAGCAGCGCCCAGTCTCCGCGCGCCACGTTGCTCCAGGGAATATGTGGTTGCTCATCCCATACCATATCCATATGGATTTCATCGGAGATAACGCGTACACCATAGCGTTCGCAAAGGTCTGCCATTATCTCCAGTTCATCGCAAGTCCAGACTTTACCCGTGGGGTTCTGCGGGCTACACAGGAGCATAATTTTACATTCTGGTTTCGCCAGTACAGCTTCCAGTTTTGCCATATTGCAAAACCAACCGTCCTCCCGCTTCTCTAAAGCAACGGGCATCACGGTGCGCTGATTACCTTCAATGGCTTTGTAAAATGCGTCGTAAGCGGGGGTATGGATCATCACGCCTTCACCGACGGCAGACCACTGGCGAATCAATTCCGACACCATATAGATAACAGAAGGACCATAAACCACCGACTGCGTATCAATGGCGGTGTTATGTTGGGTGGAAAACCAGTGGGCAATTGCCGCGAGAAACTCATCGTTTTTCCAGCGGCTGTAGCCAAACACACCGTGCATCAGGCGCTGATTCAGCGCCTCGATAATGCAGGGTGCGGTGGCAAAATCCATGTCTGAAATCGTGAACGGCAGCAGATCCGCAGAGCCGAAACGGTCAGCGACATAGTCCCATTGTGTACACCATGTTCCATGACGATCCACGACCTTTGAAAAATCGAACATATTTTATCCTTATGCCTGAACAGTGCGCATCAAACCGGCCATTTCATCTTTTACCGATTGAACTTGCGGCCCAATAACAACCTGCAGGTTATGTTGATTCAATTGAACTACGCCAATTGCCCGATTGTCCTTCAGCGCCTGCACATTCACAAGCGACATATCTTTCACAGACAAACGCAGGCGAGTAATACAGTTATCAAGGCTGACAATATTGTCGGCACCACCCAGGGCTTCGAGGATTGCCGGAACGTTGTAACCTGATTTACCCGGCGTACCGACAACGGCTTTTTCGATTGAGCTGGCGATTTCACTGTCGCGCCCCGGTGTTTTCAGATTGAAGTGGGTGATAGCGAAACGGAAGATGACGTAGTAAACAACAAACCAAATTGCCGCCACCACTGGCACCATGTACCACTTAGTCGACAGACCATGCAAAATACCGAATACCACAAAGTCGATGATATTACCGTCGGTATTACCGATGGTGACACCGAGAACGGACATGACAGTGAAGCCGAGGCCGGTTAACAGTGCGTGGATGACATACAGGACTGGCGCAACGAACAGGAACAGGAACTCCAGCGGTTCTGTGGTGCCGCCAACGACACAGGCGATCAGGCCAGAAATCAATAGGCCTTTAATTTTATGGCGATTTTCCGGGCGTGCGCAGTGATACATGGCTAATGCCGCACCAGGCAGGCCGCCGAGGAAGGCAGGCATTTTTCCCTGGGAGAGGAAACGCGTAGCGCTTTCAGAGAAACCGTGTGTGGTCGGGCAGCTTAATTGCGCCTGGAAGATAGTCAGCGCGCCGCTTACGGTTTGACCGCAGACTTCCTGCGTGCCGCCCGCATCAGTAAAGCGAATTAATGCCACCAGAATGTGATGCAGACCAAACGGCAACAGCAGACGTTCGCCAGTACCAAACAGCATCGGTCCGAAATCGCCTGCGCTATTGATCATATGACCTAATCCACTAATGCCCATAGCAAATATCGGCCAGACTAACGGAATTACCAGACCGACAAGTCCCATCACCAGTGAGGAGATAATGGGCACGAAGCGGGTGCCGCCGAAGAACGCCAGCGCATCTGGCAGGCGGATATTATGGAAACGCTCATGCAGCATCCAGACAATGATACCGGCGATCACTGCACCGAGGATCCCTGTGTCGATCGACTGGATCCCAAGAATACTCTGGATATTATTGGCTTTCAGAACGGCTGCATCGGTGGTTGGTAGAATGCCTTTATTGGTCAACCAGAAGTTAACCGCAAGGTTCATGACCGCGTAACCGACAAAACCCGCGAATGCTGCAACACCTTTGTTTTCACGCGCCAGCCCGAGTGGGATTGCAATACAGAACATCACTGGCAGAAAGCTAAAAGCAAACGAGCCAACCTTACTCATCCAGGTAAAGATGGCCTGCAACACGGGGTTACCCAATGCCGGGATTAGGGTGATGACATCGTGGCTGCTAAGGGAACTGCCAATTCCGAGCATAATGCCGCAGAACGACAATAACGCCACGGGTAACATAAAGGTTTTGCCTAACTGCTGGAAGAATTCCCACAGCGTGACTTTCGGTGCTGCTTTCGCCGTCATAAAACGACTCCTTGTTGAGAACAGTCTGGATTCAATAAATTGCGCGAGAAGATAAAACGTTTTATCAAATTTTAGTGAGGCATAAATCACATTACGCAACGATAATAGCGGGTATAAGATAAATTAAAGGTAAAACGTTTTATCTGTCACATAATCAGGGAGTAGGTCATCTGCATGGCTACCGCCAAAAAAATCACCATTCATGATGTTGCGCTGGCTGCGGGCGTGTCAGTCAGTACCGTTTCGCTGGTGCTTAGTGGCAAAGGGCGAATATCTGCCGCCACGGGAGAACGGGTTAACGCGGCCATTGAAGAGTTAGGCTTTGTGCGAAATCGCCAGGCATCTGCGCTGCGCGGCGGGCAGAGTGGCGTAATTGGCTTAATTGTGCGCGACTTATCTTCGCCGTTTTACGCTGAATTAACGGCCGGGCTGACAGAGGCGCTGGAAGCACAGGGGCGGATGGTTTTTTTGCTCCACGGCGGTAAAGATGGCGAGCAACTGGCCCAGCGATTTTCACTGCTACTGAATCAGGGTGTCGATGGTGTGGTGATTGCCGGTGCGGCAGGAAGCAGTGATGACCTGCGGCGCATGGCAGAAGAAAAAGACATCCCGGTGATTTTTGCATCCCGTGCCAGCTATCTTGAAGATGTGGATACTGTTCGCCCGGATAACATGCAGGCAGCGCAGTTATTGACGGAACACCTTATTCGCAATGGGCATCAGCGTATCGCCTGGCTGGGAGGGCAAAGTTCCTCTTTAACCCGCGCGGAACGAGTGGGTGGATATTGCGCAACACTATTAAAATTTGGTCTGCCGTTTCACAGCGATTGGGTACTGGAATGTTCTTCCAGCCAGAAGCTGGCTGCGGAAGCTATAACGGCGCTTTTGCGCCATAACCCGACCATCAGCGCGGTGGTGTGCTACAACGAAACCATTGCGATGGGCGCGTGGTTTGGTTTACTGAAAGCAGGGCGGCAAAGCGGCGAAAGCGGGGTCGATCGTTATTTTGAGCAACAGGTTTCATTAGCGGCATTTACTGATGTAACGCAAACTGCTCTTGATGATTTTCCGATTGTCTGGGCCTGCACACCTGCGCGGGAACTGGGCTTTACGCTTGCCGATCGCATGATGCAAAAAATCAGTCACGAAGAGAATCACTCTCGAAATCTGATTATCCCCGCGCGGCTCATTACGGCGAAATAATCTCTCTTTATCTGCTATACCTGGTAGTGTCTTTTCCCCGAGGTTAATGATAAAAAATGTGGCACACAGGCGGTGCCTTTTAATTTATTTACTGAAGTTCACAGGAGGTTTATGTGTTTAATTCTGACAACCTGAGACTCGACGGAAAATGCGCCATCATCACCGGTGCGGGTGCTGGTATTGGTAAAGAAATTGCCATTACATTCGCGACAGCAGGTGCATCTGTGGTGGTCAGTGATATTAATGCCGATGCAGAAAATCATGTTGTTGATGAGATTCAACAGCTTGGTGGACAGGCATTTGCCTGGCGTTGTGATATTACTTCCGAACAGGAATTATCTGCTCTGGCAGACTTTGCCATCAGTAAGTTGGGCAAAGTGGATATTCTGGTTAACAACGCGGGTGGCGGTGGTCCTAAACCGTTTGATATGCCAATGGCGGATTTCCGCCGCGCTTATGAACTGAATGTGTTTTCTTTTTTCCATCTGTCACAACTCATTGCGCCAGAAATGGAAAAAAATGGCGGAGGCGTTATTCTGACTATCACTTCTATGGCTGCAGAAAATAAAAATAAAAACATGACTTCCTATGCGTCATCTAAAGCTGCGGCCAGTCATCTGGTGAGAAATATGGCATTTGATCTGGGTGAAAAAAATATTCGGGTGAATGGCATTGCGCCGGGGGCAATATTAACTGATGCTCTAAAATCCGTTATTACGCCAGAAATTGAACAAAAAATGTTGCAGCACACGCCAATCAGACGTCTGGGTCAACCGCAAGATATTGCTAACGCGGCGCTGTTTCTGTGTTCACCTGCTGCCAGTTGGATAAGCGGGCAAATACTCACCGTATCCGGCGGTGGGGTACAGGAGCTTAATTAATCGCTAGCAGGCCGGTAAACAACTGAGTGAGTGTTGTTTACCGGTACAGCGAGTTCAGCAGTGAAAAAACGCCAGAAAACTGGTAACCAGGTTATGTTCATTGGTTGACCAATTATCGTGTGAATAGTAAACGAATCGGGTGTGCCTTCGCACTATTCAACAGCAATGATAGGCGCTCACCTGACAACGCGGTAAACTAGTTATTCATGCTAACTATATTGGTTTAACGATGGATAACATGCAGACTGAAGCACAACCAACACGGACCCGGATCCTCAATGCTGCCAGAGAGATTTTTTCAGAAAATGGATTTCACAGTGCCTCGATGAAAGCCATCTGTAAATCCTGCGGTATAAGTCCCGGGACGCTTTACCACCATTTCATTTCTAAAGAAGCCTTGATTCAGGCAATTATCCTCCAGGATCAGGAGAGGGCGCTGGCCCGCTTCCGGGACCCTATCGAAGGGATTCATTTTGTAGAATATATGGTCGAGTCGATAGTCTCCCTGACGCATGAAGCCTTTGCCCAGCGGGCGCTGGTGGTAGAGATTATGGCGGAAGGAATGCGCAATCCGCAGGTTGCCGCTATGCTCAGGAATAAGCATCTGACAATCACCGAATACATCGCCCAGCGTATGCGCGATGCCCAGCAAAAAGGTGAGATAAGTCCTGACATTAACACGGCGATGACCTCTCGTTTATTGCTGGATCTGACCTATGGCGTACTGGCCGACATCGAAGCCGAAGACCTGGCGGGTGACGCGTCATTTGCCCAGGGATTACGTGCGATGATTGGCGGTATTTTAACCGCATCCTGATATCTTCTTGCCGCGGGCCGGTGACCACTGCGCCCGCATTTAATGTCCTTAACAGCACCATACCAAAACGTTCTCGCCTGATCGCAAAATCCCGTTAACACATACACCACAACCATATGTCACGGAAATTTAGCGTTTTAAATCACTCGAACGAGCGTTCGGTTGCTTATTTTGCAGCTTCTGTCAACGTTGTTTTAGAGATTAATGCGATCCATGTCACGCTGTGGGTATTGCAGTTTTTGGTTTTTTGATCGCGGTGTCAGTTCTTTTTATTTCCATTTCTCTTCCGTGGGTTTCTCACAGATAACTGTTTGCATTGCTTAATTGGTTAACTAATCAAATTAAAGGTTGACCAGTATTTTTATCTTAATGAGGAGTCCCTTATGTTACGTCCTGTAGAAACCCCAACCCGTGAAATCAAAAAACTCGACGGTCTGTGGGCATTCAGCCTGGATCGCGAAAACTGTGGAAATGATCAGCGTTGGTGGGAAAGCACGTTGCAAGAGAGTCGGGCGATTGCCGTACCAGGCAGTTTTAACGATCAGTTTGCTGATGCGGATATTCGTAATTATGTGGGCAATGTCTGGTATCAGCGCGAAGTCTTTATACCCAAAGGTTGGGCGGGCCAGCGTATCGTGCTGCGTTTCGATGCGGTCACTCATTACGGCAAAGTGTGGGTTAATAATCAGGAAGTGATGGAGCATCAGGGCGGCTATACGCCGTTTGAAGCCGATGTTACTCCATATGTGATTGCCGGAAAAAGTGTGCGTATCACCGTTTGTGTGAACAATGAGCTGAACTGGCAGACTATCCCGCCGGGAATGGTGATTACCGACGAAAACGGCAAGAAAAAGCAGTCTTATTTCCATGATTTCTTTAACTACGCCGGGATCCACCGCAGCGTAATGCTCTATACCACGCCGAACACCTGGGTGGACGATATCACCGTGGTGACGCATGTAGCGCAAGACTGCAACCACGCTTCCATTGACTGGCAGGTGGTGGCCAATGGTGATATCAGCGTCGAACTGCGTGATGCTGATCAGCAGGTTGTCGCAGCCGGACAAGGTCACAGCGGAACCTTGCAAGTGGTGAACCCGAATCTCTGGCAACCCGGTGATGGGTATCTCTATGAACTGTGCGTCACCGCAAAAAGCCAGACAGAGTGCGACATCTATCCACTGCGCGTCGGTATCCGCTCGGTGGCAGTAAAGGGTGAACAGTTCCTGATCAACCACAAACCGTTCTACTTCACTGGCTTTGGTCGTCATGAAGATGCGGATTTGCGTGGCAAGGGATTCGATAACGTGCTGATGGTGCACGATCACGCATTGATGGACTGGATTGGTGCCAACTCTTACCGCACCTCGCATTACCCTTACGCTGAAGAGATGCTCGACTGGGCTGACGAACATGGCATTGTGGTGATTGATGAAACTGCCGCCGTCGGCTTTAACCTTTCTTTAGGAATTGGTTTCGAAGCGGGCAACAAACCGAAAGAACTGTACAGCGAAGAGGCGGTCAATGGGGAAACCCAGCAGGCGCACTTACAGGCGATTAAAGAACTGATTGCGCGTGACAAAAACCACCCAAGCGTGGTGATGTGGAGCATTGCCAATGAACCAGATACCCGCCCGCAAGGTGCCCGGGAATATTTCGCGCCACTGGCAGAAGCAACGCGTAAACTCGACCCGACACGACCGATCACCTGCGTCAATGTGATGTTCTGCGACGCTCACACCGATACCATCAGCGATCTCTTTGATGTGCTGTGTCTGAACCGTTATTACGGCTGGTATGTCCAAAGCGGCGATCTGGAGACGGCAGAAAAGGTACTGGAAAAAGAACTGCTTGCGTGGCAGGAGAAACTGCATCAGCCGATTATCATCACCGAATACGGGGTGGATACGTTAGCCGGTCTGCACTCGATGTACACCGATATGTGGAGTGAAGAGTATCAGTGCGCGTGGCTGGATATGTATCACCGCGTCTTTGACCGTGTTAGTGCTGTTGTTGGTGAACAGGTATGGAACTTCGCTGATTTTGCGACTTCGCAGGGCATTCTGCGCGTTGGCGGTAACAAGAAAGGGATTTTCACTCGTGACCGCAAACCAAAATCGGCGGCTTTCTCGCTGCAAAAACGCTGGACTGGCATGAATTTCGGTGAAAAACCGCAGCAGGGAGGCAAAAAATGAATCAACAACTCTCATGGCGCACCATCGTCGGCTACAGCCTCGGTGACGTTGCCAATAACTTCGCCTTCGCCATGGGGCGCTCTTCCTGTTGAGTTACTACACCGACGTCGCTGGCGTCGGTGCCGCTGCGGCGGGCACCATGCTATTACTGGTGCGGGTATTCGATGCTTTTGCTGACGTCTTCGCCGGACGGGTGGTAGACAGCGTAAATACCCGTTGGGGTAAATTCCGCCCCTTCTTGCTGTTCGGCACTGCACCGTTAATGATCTTCAGCGTGCTGGTTTTCTGGGTGCCGACCGACTGGAGTCATAGCAGCAAAGTGGTGTATGCATATTTGACTTATATGGGGCTGGGGCTTTGTTACAGCCTGGTCAATATACCTTATGGCTCACTGGCAACTGCCATGACCCAACAACCACAATCCCGCGCCCGTCTGGGCGCGGCTCGCGGGATTGCCGCTTCGCTGACCTTTGTCTGCCTGGCTTTTCTGATTGGCCCGAGCATTAAGCACTCCAGCCCGGAGGAGATGGTGTCGGTATACCATTTCTGGACGATTACCCTGGCGATTGCCGGGATGGTGCTTTACTTCATTTGCTTTAAATCGACGCGCGAGAATGTAGTGCGTATCGTGGCGCAGCCGTCATTGAAGATCAGCCTGCAAACGCTGAAACGGAATCGCCCGCTGTTTATGTTGTGCATTGGCGCGCTATGCGTGCTGATCTCGACCTTCGCGGTCAGTGCTTCGTCGTTGTTCTACGTGCGCTATGTACTGAATGATGCCGGGTTGTTTACTGTGCTGGTGTTGGTGCAAAACCTGGTCGGCACAGTGGCATCGGCACCGCTGGTGCCGGGAATGGTTGCCAGAATCGGTAAAAAGAATACCTTCCTGATTGGCGCTCTGCTGGGAACTTGTGGTTATTTGCTGTTCTTCTGGGTTTCAGTCTGGTCGCTGCCGGTGGCACTGATCGCGCTAGCCATCGCTTCAGTTGGTCAGGGCGTTACCATGACGGTGATGTGGGCGCTGGAGGCCGATACTGTAGAATATGGTGAATACCTGACCGGTGTACGCATTGAAGGGCTTACCTATTCATTATTCTCATTTACCCGAAAATGTGGACAGGCAATAGGGGGGTCAATTCCCGCCTTTATTTTGGGATTAAGCGGATATATTGCGAATCAGGCACAAACGCCGGAAGTTATTATGGGGATCCGCACATCAATTGCCTTAGTCCCTTGCGGATTTATGCTACTGGCATTCGTTATAATTTGGTTTTATCCGCTGACTGATAAAAAATTCAAAGAAATTGTGGTCGAAATTGATAATCGTAAAAAAATGCAGCAGCAATTAATCAGCGATATCACTAATTAATATCTTATAAAAATAATCAGAACATCAAAGGTGCAACTATGAGAAAAATAGTGGCCATGGCCGTTATTTCCCTGACGGCTGCCTCTGGCCTTACCTCCGCTTACGCTGTACAACTGGCTGACGATGAAGCGGGACTACGAATCAGACTGAAAAATGAATTGCGCCGGGCTGACAAGCCCAGTGCTGGCGCGGGAAGAGATATTTACGCATGGGTGCAAGGAGGATTGCTCGATTTTAATAGCGGTTATTACGCTAATATTATTGGCGTCGAAGGTGGAGCCTATTATGTTTATAAATTAGGTGCTCGTGCTGATATGAGTACCCGATGGTATCTTGATGGCGATAAAAGTTTTGGCTATGCATTGGGTGCGGTAAAAATAAAACCGAGTGAAAAGAGTTTACTTAAATTAGGTCGTTTCGGGACAGATTATAGTTATGGTAGTTTACCTTATCGTATTCCGTTAATTGCTGGCAGTTCGCAACGTACATTACCGACCGTTTCTGAAGGAGCATTAGGTTATTGGGCTTTAACGCCCAATATTGAACTGTGGGGAATGTGGCGCTCCCGGGTATTTTTATGGACTGATTCAACAACCGGTATCCGTGATGAAGGTGTTTATAACAGCCAGACCGGAAAATACGATAAACATCGCGCTCGTTCTTTTTTAGCTGCCAGTTGGCATGATGATACCAGCCGTTATTCTTTGGGGGCATCGGCACAGAAAGATGTTTCTAATCAGCTACAAACTATTTTTGAGAAAAGCATTTCGCTCGCCCAGGATTATGCGCTGAAAGGGGAGTTGCTCGGCTTTTATGCGCAACTGGAAGGCTTAAGTCGTAACACCAACCAGCCCAATGAAACGGCGCTGGTTAGCGGCCAACTGACGTGGAGCGCGCCGTGGGGAAGCGTGTTTGGTAGCGGTGGTTATCTGCGTCATGCGATGAACGGAGCCGTGGTGGACACCGATATTGGTTATCCTTTCTCGTTAAGTCTTGATCGTAACCGGGAAGGTATGCAGTCCTGGCAATTGGGTGTCAATTATCGTTTAACCCCGCAATTTACGCTGACATTGGCACCGATTGTGACTCGCGGCTATGAATCCAGTAAACGAGATGTGCGGATTGAAGGCGCAGGTATCTTAGGCGGTATGAACTATCGGGTCAGCGAAGGGCCGCTACAAGGGATGAATTTCTTTCTTGCAGCCGATAAAGGACGGGAAAAGCGCGATGGTAGTACGCTGGGCAATCGCCTGAATTACTGGGATGTGAAAATGAGTATTCAGTATGACTTTATGTTGAAGTGAAAAAACGCCGGAGAGAAAACTCTCCGGCGTTTTGGCTGTGAATTACTGTTGCGGGATGGCCGGTACAGCCGGAACGGTAAGTGCTGGCATCGCAAACATACCGACAAAATCTTCCAGCGACATTTTCTGACCATTCAACGTGATCTGACCGTTAGCATATTGCAGGCTGGTGGTGATGGCATTGTCCTGCAAGGTGGTCAGACGGAACATCTGGCCCATTGCTGATGCACCTTCAACTTGCTGTTTCGCCAGCTTTTTAGCTTGATCTTCCTGATAGCCTTCCAGCTTCGCCACCTGAGTCATCAGTTCGGTTGCCATATCGACCGGAATGGTCAGTTTTGCATCCAGAGATTTAACCGAGCGATCAACTTCCTGCGCCAGTGTTTGCGGCGCTTCTTTAGTCGCTGCCGGATCTTTCAGGAACAGCGACAAATTCAGCGCGCTTTCACCCTGACTGTTTTTCCAGCTTAACGGCGCAATCGTAATTACCGGATCGCCTTTTAACATCAGCGGCAGGGCGCTAAAGAAGGCTTCCGTCACTTTCTCCTGATAAAGTTCGGCATTGTTGGCAATCTCTGGCTGTGCCAGTAACGCCTGTGTTTGCGCGTTATATTGCTGGCTAAACTGATGCCAGGCTTCACCGTCAATCTGACCGACTTTTAAAGTCAGCTTGCCGCTGCCCAGATCCTGATTCTGTACCTTCAGGCTGTTTAGCGAGTAATCCAGTTGGCTATTGATCGTTTTACCGTCATTAACCAGGTCTGATTTACCACTGATCTCCATGCCTTCCAACAGAGCCAGTTCTTTGCCTTCCACTGAAATGGTCATTTTTTCCAGCGACAGTTTTTGGTTACCCACGCGCTCACCGAAACTTGCCAGCGTGCTGGAACCATCGGTTTTCAGATTATTAAAGGTCAACTGCACTTTCTGGTTGTATTCGTTAACTGCATCGACCCGACCGCTTTGCGCCTCCCCGGAAAGGGAGATGGCTTTACCGTCTCGGTCAGCATTTAACTGGAACTCACCGCCGCTAAAGGCGACTTTTTCATCTTTTTTCTCGTAATTCAGTGGCTTGAGCGAGATATCTGAACTGGAATCGCCGCTGTAACCGATGCGAGAGTTAATCTCAAAAGGTGTATCTCCTTTTGCCATATCAAACAGTGGATTGCTCACAGCGTTATTGACCAGCGTGGTTTGAATCGACGCCATCGACGGGATCAAATTCAGTTTTTTAAGCTGGGCCAGAGGGAAGGGACCGTGGTCAACAGATTCATTGAAGATGACGCTCTGGCCACTTTTAATCCACGGATTTTCTTTCCCGGCGATGGGCTTCACCACTAATTGCAACTGGCTGCTGAACACGCCGCGATGATAGTTTTGATAACTCACTTCCAGGTTGGATTCAGGAGCTGTCAGTTTGAGTTGCGCGTTCGCCTGTGCGACCATGTCTTCGAGATGGGTTTCAATCTTCTTGCCTGTGTACCATGCGCCGCCTGTCCAGACTACGCCGAGCGCAACAATGACGCCTACCGCTACCAGCGATTTATTCATAATGATTATCCATAAATGAAATCAGGCGGACTGGCCGCCTGAAGTGTTATAAGCCTTTAATAAGCTTAGCAAGAGATGTTAATTATTTCAGTAAGCTCTTACAGCTTGTTGTAAACACGCGCTAAACGTCCGTGGCCTTTCACCGTCACTGGCGACTCATTGGCGGCAATAAATGCGGACTCACCCGGTTTAAGCGCTAACTGTTGAGAACCTTTACCCAGTGTTGCTTCGCCTTCAACGCAGAACAAAATGGCGGCACTTTGCTGGCTGATGGTAGTTTCTTCATCGCTAAGGTCATGCAGCGAGAAAGCAAAATCATCAACCGGAATCGGGAAGTCCAGCTCTGCACCTTGTTTCACCGGCTGGGTCAGCAACTGGCTGGCCGGTTTGGCTTCAAACTTAACGTTGGCAACCAGCTCCGGAATATCAATATATTTTGGCGTCAGACCCGCACGCAGCACGTTATCGGAGTTCGCCATCACTTCCAGCGCCACGCCTTGCAGGTAGGCGTGTGGTGTTTCTGCGAACAGGAACATCGCTTCACCAGGGTTCAGTTTTACCACATTCAGTAACAGTGGGGAGAACAGGCCGCTGTCATCCGGGTAAAATTCAGCAATTAAACGAATCGTTTGCCACGGCTCACCCTGTTGGCTGTCGAGCGCCGATTTCAAAATCGCCAGCGCGCGGGATTTCTCTTCACCCTGCATATTCAACAGGCTGGCGAACAGTTCGCTTAAACGTTCGGCATTGGGCTGCTGTAAAAAATGAGCAATCGCCGGATGCGCGCCCGCGACGGGCTGGAGCAGGGAAACAATCTCGGAAAACTCACGAAACGCGTTCATCGCGAGGAAAGGGGTCAGGGCAAAAACCAGCTCTGGCTTGTGGTTAGGATCTTTATAGTTACGCTCGGCGGCATCCATTGGAATGCCGGCGGCATTTTCTTTGGCAAAACCGATTTCAGAATTGCGTTTATTTGGATGAACCTGAATGGAGAGCGGCTGGGCTGCGCATAACACTTTGAACAGGAAAGGCAGTTCGCCAAAGCGCCTGGCAACGGCATCTCCCAGCAGAGTTGATTTATCACCCTCAATCACATCACGCAGTGAAACGATATCTCCGGCGGCATTGTGCATACGTGAACTGCTCTTCGGATGTGCGCCCATCCACAATTCAGCCATCGGCTGGTTGGATGGATTTTCCATGCCATAAAGTTCAGTCAGTGCCGTTTTGCTTCCCCAGGCATAGTTTTGCACTGAGTTAATAAGTTTTTGCATGATCAATCCCTGTTTGAATGTGGAAATTAATCTCGCTATTAAAGCAAGAATCCTACGGGAAGTAACCTGGAGCCGCAAAAAGTCGTACTAGTCTCAGTTTTTGTTAAAAAAGTGTGTAGGATAATGTAACTCGCTTTTAACAGGGCAATGGAACACCCGCCCAGAGCATAACCAAACCAGGCAGTAAGTGAGAGAACAATGTCAAACAAACCCTTTCATTATCAGGCTCCTTTCCCACTCAAAAAAGATGATACCGAGTACTACCTGCTGACCAGCGAACACGTTAGCGTATCTGAATTTGAAGGGCAGGAGATTTTGAAAGTCGCGCCAGAAGCGTTAACTTTGTTGGCGCGTCAGGCGTTTCATGATGCGTCATTTATGCTGCGTCCAGCTCACCAGCAGCAAGTGGCCGATATCCTGCGCGACCCGGAAGCCAGCGAAAACGACAAATATGTGGCGCTGCAATTCCTGCGCAACTCCGACATCGCCGCAAAAGGCGTTCTGCCAACCTGCCAGGATACCGGCACCGCGATAATCGTCGGTAAAAAAGGGCAGCGTGTATGGATCGGTGGTGGTGATGAAGCGGCGCTGGCGCGCGGTGTCTATAACACCTATATCGAAGATAACCTGCGCTACTCGCAAAACGCAGCGCTGGATATGTATAAAGAGGTGAATACTGGCACCAACCTGCCAGCGCAGATCGATCTTTATGCTGTTGATGGCGACGAGTATAAATTCCTCTGTATCGCCAAAGGTGGAGGTTCAGCAAACAAGACGTATCTCTATCAGGAAACCAAAGCGTTACTGACGCCAGGGAAACTGAAAAATTATCTGGTTGAGAAAATGCGTACGCTGGGCACGGCGGCGTGTCCTCCGTATCACATTGCCTTCGTGATCGGTGGTACATCTGCGGAAACTAACCTTAAAACAGTAAAACTGGCTTCCGCTAAATACTATGACGAGCTGCCAACGGAAGGGAATGAGCACGGTCAGGCGTTCCGTGATGTGGAGCTGGAAAAAGAGTTGCTGATTGAAGCGCAAAATCTTGGTCTGGGGGCGCAGTTTGGCGGTAAATATTTTGCCCATGATATCCGCGTGATTCGTCTGCCACGCCACGGCGCATCCTGTCCGGTTGGTATGGGCGTTTCCTGTTCTGCTGACCGTAATATCAAAGCGAAAATCAATCGTCAGGGGATCTGGATCGAAAAACTGGAACATAATCCAGGCAAATATATCCCGGAAGAATTGCGTAAAGCAGGGGAAGGCGAAGCGGTGCGCGTTGACCTTAATCGTCCGATGAAAGAGATCCTCGCACAGTTGTCGCAGTATCCCGTTTCTACCCGCTTGTCGCTGAACGGCACGATTATTGTCGGTCGTGATATTGCCCACGCCAAACTGAAAGAGCGCATGGACAACGGCGAAGGGTTACCGCAATACATCAAAGATCACCCGATTTACTATGCTGGTCCGGCAAAAACGCCAGAAGGTTATGCCTCCGGCTCTCTTGGCCCAACGACCGCCGGACGGATGGATTCTTACGTCGATCAACTGCAAGCGCAGGGCGGCAGTATGATCATGCTGGCGAAGGGTAATCGCAGTCAACAGGTGACCGATGCTTGTAAAAAACATGGTGGCTTTTACCTTGGCAGTATCGGCGGCCCGGCAGCAGTGCTGGCGCAGGGCAGTATTAAGAGCCTGGAATGTGTTGAATATCCGGAACTGGGTATGGAAGCTATCTGGAAAATTGAAGTGGAAGATTTCCCGGCATTTATCCTTGTTGATGATAAAGGGAATGACTTCTTCCAGCAGATTCAACTCACGCAGTGTACCCGCTGCGTGAAATAAGCGGGCGGATAAGGCGTTCACGCCGTATCCGGCATGAACAAAGCGTACTTTGCAAACAATCTGAGCCGCCCTTTACTTCGGGGCGGCTTTTTTACATGGCACGAAAGACCAAACATTTGTTACCAAATAGTAAATAATGAGTGAGCTAAAAGTTGCTTAACGAAAGCAAAACAGAAAGAAAAAATTAATCAGGTGAGGAGCAGGCCATGAATACAGTACGCAGCGAAAAAGATTCGATGGGTGCGATCGATGTCCCGGCAGATAAGCTGTGGGGCGCACAAACTCAACGCTCGCTGGAGCATTTCCGTATTTCCACGGAGAAAATGCCCACCTCACTGATTCATGCGCTGGCGCTGACTAAGCGTGCAGCGGCAAAAGTTAACGAAGATTTAGGTTTACTCTCTGAAGAGAAAGCGAGTGCTATCCGTCAGGCAGCGGATGAAGTGCTGGCGGGACAGCATGACGATGAATTTCCGCTGGCTATCTGGCAGACGGGTTCCGGCACGCAAAGCAACATGAATATGAACGAAGTGCTGGCCAATCGGGCGAGCGAACTGCTCGGTGGCGTGCGCGGAATGGAACGTAAAATTCACCCTAACGACGACGTGAACAAAAGCCAAAGTTCAAATGATGTCTTTCCGACAGCAATGCACGTTGCGGCGCTGCTGGCGCTACGCAAGCAACTCATCCCGCAGCTTAAAACACTGACACAAACGCTGAATGAGAAATCGCGCGCATTTGCCGATATCGTCAAAATTGGTCGTACCCACTTGCAGGACGCCACGCCGCTGACACTGGGCCAGGAGATTTCCGGCTGGGTAGCGATGCTGGAGCATAATCTCAAACATATTGAATACAGCCTGCCGCATGTGGCGGAACTGGCGCTGGGCGGTACAGCGGTAGGGACGGGGCTGAATACCCATCCGGAATATGCCCGTCGCGTAGCGGATGAGCTTTCGGTAATTACCTGTGCGCCGTTTGTTACTGCTCCGAACAAATTTGAAGCACTGGCGACCTGCGATGCACTGGTTCAGGCTCATGGCGTGTTGAAAGGGCTGGCGGCGTCACTGATGAAAATTGCGAACGATGTCCGCTGGTTGGCTTCAGGCCCTCGCTGTGGCATTGGCGAAATCTCAATTCCGGAAAACGAGCCGGGCAGCTCAATCATGCCAGGGAAAGTGAACCCAACGCAGTGTGAAGCGTTAACCATGCTTTGCTGTCAGGTGATGGGAAACGACGTGGCGATCAACATCGGTGGCGCTTCCGGTAATTTCGAACTGAACGTCTTCCGCCCGATGGTGATCCACAATTTCCTGCAATCGGTGCGCTTACTGGCGGATGGCATGGAAAGTTTTAACAAACATTGTGCAGTGGGAATTGAGCCGAATCGTGAGCGAATCAATCAATTGCTCAATGAGTCGCTAATGCTGGTGACTGCGCTCAACACCCACATTGGCTATGACAAAGCCGCTGAGATCGCTAAAAAAGCACACAAAGAAGGGCTGACTTTAAAAGCCGCAGCCCTTGCGTTGGGGTATCTTAACGAAGCCGAGTTTGATAGTTGGGTACGACCAGAACAGATGGTCGGCAGTATGAAAGTCGGGCGTTAATCTGCAACATACAGGTGCAGCCGTGGAATGATTAAGCGAAGCGGCTGCGCCTGGGGTTTGTAACGGTGCTGCACATTGTCGGCATCATAATTTAGCAGCTCGCCAACGTCCGGCACACCAGCACCATTATCCCGATTAACCAACGCGATAAGCGGCGTAGGGCAGGCATGTTGTACCTGTTTTTGATCTCCCTTATACCAGACACGGGCAATTGGCTGCACCTTCACCGGACGTTTGATTTTTAATTTCGCATCCTGCGGCAGGGCGGCGATATCCTGATACTCACGCTCCAGTTTTCCTTGCCACTCCTCGCGCGTCCACGGCGCGACGCTGCGTGGTGATTTCAGGCTTTTTTCCAGTTGAGCCAGTACTTCATCACGATGCAAATTCTTAATGATATGCTTATTCGCCCAGCCAAAACGTAAAGTGGCAGGATCGTGAAGAACCGTGAGCGTGCGGTAAGCGTTAAGGGTAATCAGTCCCGGCAAATGACGATGTACCCATTCAAAACGCGCCGCCGTGGGGAGTTCTGACTCAACCGTGACGATATGTTCAAAAGTGGTTTTGAGTTGATTGATGCGCTGAATATGACTTGCCAGCGCCGCTTGTGAAAGATTATCGACCTGATAACACAACACGCCAGGCAGACGAACAGCGGCCTTGCTGCTGCGGTTTTCGGACTGTTGCTGAATAAACAAATGGCGGAAATGACGTAGTGCCAGCGCCTGCGCCTCTTTGCCGAGATGTTGCTTAACTTCAATGCAATTCAGCGGATTATGCTCATCCGCTTTTTTGACTTCCGGTAAAGAGAACACGCGGGCAACCAGCAACTTGTGCTGCTCAAGCTCAGCGGCAAACGCGGCCAGTTCTTGCTCCATCTGACGAAAGGTAGTATTGAGTCGGTCAACGAGATCGTAACGAGCCATAAAATCACCACTTTAGTTACAACATACTTATTATATAACACAATGACGGTAACTTGACCACCGTGCGCGTAGTGTCAGGCAGAGGTAAATTGCGGGATGTTATGCCATAACGGCCAGCTAAACGAGAAGCGGGCACCACCCAGTTCGCTGGAGTCACAGTTAACCGTGCCGCCCATTGCCAGTGCAATAGAGTGGACAATCGCCAGTCCCAACCCACAACCGCCGGTTGAACGGTCACGGCTAGGATCGAGACGCACAAAGGGTTCAAAGACATGCTCGCGATCCTGTGGGGCTATTCCTGGCCCATCATCTTCGACAATTAATGTCGCTCTGTTTCCTGCCAGTAGCAGGCTGGTTTCTACGGTTGAATGGCAGTAGCGCAGGGCGTTATTGATCAAGTTATCCAACACGCGCGCCATTAAGCGCATATCCAGCGCCGCATAATGACCTTGCATGAGCGTTTTTATCCGTACCGTTTTGTCGGGGTTAACAGCCTGGATATCGGCCAGATGTGTTGACAGCCATAACGGTAGGTCTGGCTCGCTAAGATGCAACTCATTTTGCGGGCGGTCTAATCGGGCATAGGTCAGCAGTTCTTCGATCAAGGCTTCCAGTTGGCTGATATCACGATTCAGAGCCTGAGACTCTGTTTCACTCAGGTTATCGCTCATCTCCAGCCGATAACGCAGGCGCACTAACGGCGTTCGCAGTTCGTGAGCAATCCCGTCGATAAGCTGTTTTTTGCTGGCAATTAATGCATTGATATTGTCCGCCATCTGGTTAAATGCTACGCCCAGTCGTTCAAAGCTCGAACCATCATCAAAGTGAATGCGTTCATTGAGATGGCCATCGCCAAATCGTTGCGCCGCTGCTTCCAGTTTTAACATGTCCTGCCAGTGCGGACGCATCCAGATAAACACTGGAAAGGCGAGAGAGATGGCAATAAAGGCAATCAGCGCGATATCCAACAAACGCATTTGATGGAGGTAATAGAGATAAGGAACGGGACCGACGGCCAGCACGTAGTGGCTGCGTGGGATGCGTTGCAAAAAAGTGTACTGATCATCCAGAGCAACAATCTCACCGCCACGCAGTCGGTGCATGGAAATTTCATCGAGATGATACTTACTCAAGGGTTCGACGCGCAGATCGAAAGAGAGATTTAAATCCATCTCCTTCAGCGTTTTTCCCCAGTCGTGCGGGGGGATCTCCCGCAACTCGCTACGCATCAGGTACAGCGAACTGTTCATCAAATCATCCAGCGACTGTTTGCCCGCGCGTTCGGCGGTAAATTTGTACACCAGTCCAACCAGCAGGGACATCACCAGAAAGCAGACAAACAGTAAAAGATAAAACTGGATAAACAGTTTTTTCATCGCTCATTCCCATGCATGGGGCGCAAAAAGATAGCCTTTGTTACGCACAGTTTTAATACGATACGGTTCAGCAGCGTTATCGAGCAGTTTTTTTCTTAACCGCGAAATAGCCACGTCCACGCTACGATCCAGACCGTCATAACTGACGCCGCGTAAATTTCGCAACAACGCATCGCGATCCATAATTTGCCCCGCATGAGTGGCTAATTCCCAGAGCAGTTCGAAATCGGCGGTAGAGAGTGAAATCTCAGTGTTAGCAAGGGTGACTACGCGGTTAATAGGGTCGATGGTCAACGTGCCGAAATGCAATGCTTTGTAGGGCGTCAGAGGCGTTTCCTGAATGCCTTTGGTCAGCGTCGCTTGCTCATTCTGACGCAAATGTAAACGTAGCCGAGCCAGCAGAACTGCAGGAGGAGTCGTTTTGAGAATATAGTCGCAGGCACCCATTTCCAGCGCCAGAATGTGGTTCATATCACTGTCGAGGGAGGTCAGCAGAACGATTGGTCCGGACCACTTAGAACCTAAATCGCGACAGATAGTCATGCCGTCTTTGCCTGGTAGCATGATATCGAGTAGCACCAGATCCGGATTTTCCCGCAGGATCGTTTCTTCTGCATGGTCGCCGCGAGGTTCTATGGTTACCTGCATATCATGTTTCGCCAGGTATGCGGCAATCAGTGAACCAACTTCTGCGTCATCTTCCACAAATACGATAGTGTTCATATTATTCACGGTAGATATAAAAACGTCACAATACACTGCACCGTTTTTACTTACTATCAATCGTTTCTAAACAAGTTTGCATCAGGTATTCTACTAAGGACTTGTTATGGAAGTGTTAAGGTAAAAAGATGGGGCTGGTAATCAAAGCCGCGCTTGGTGCGCTGGTGGTGGTGTTGATTGGTGTATTAGCAAAAACGAAAAATTACTACATAGCCGGGCTGATCCCGCTTTTCCCAACCTTTGCGCTCATCGCGCATTATATTGTTGCCAGCGAACGCGGCATTGAAGCCTTACGCGCAACCATCATTTTCAGTATGTGGTCGATCATTCCTTATTTTATTTATCTGGCGTCGCTGTGGTATTTCACTGGAATCATGCGCTTGCCCGCGGCTTTTGTAGGTTCTGTGGTGTGCTGGGGACTAAGCGCATGGGTGCTGATTATTTGCTGGATGAAACTGCATTAACGCAGATGTCGACCTCCATCAAGCGGGAAACTGCGCCCGGTAACAAAGCAACTGGTGAGCAAGTAATCGACCAGATCGATCACCTCTTTCTCGCCAGGCGCGGTTTTCATCAGCGATTTATTCAGCGCCTGTTGGCGATATTCAGCATCATCATGTTCATTAAACAGGATCAGCGACGGTGCAATAGAATTCACTTTCACTTCCGGTGCCAGCTTGCGGGCAAATGAGCGGGTCATATTATCCAGGGCTGCTTTGCTTGCTGCATAGGCGATATGGTTGTCGCTGCCTCGTTCCACCACATAATCGGTGAAGTGAATAATATCGCTGGCGGCGTGCCCGTGACCACGCAGTAATCTTTCCAGAGCGTGGTTAAGAAGGTATGGGGTATTAACGTGGATTTGCATCATGCAGGCCAGCACGTCAGCCAGTGGCGTACCTGGTTTTTCTGCCATCCACGCGCTGGCATTGTGCAAAATGGCACGCAGGCCGTGGGTGCTTTTTAATACTTTATCGGCAAACGCCATCACGCCATCATTCGTCGAAAAATCAGCCTGAATACACTGTGCTCCCGCCTGAATCAGGCTATCAATGGCAGGATAGTGCGTCCGATAGCTGACAATCACCGGTTGCTTTTGATTAATGAAATGCCAGGCGAGGGCGAGGCCGATGCGACGGCCTCCGCCAGTGATTAATATTGGCAAGGGCTGGGTATTACCCATCGTTATCTCCTTTGCTATCCAACGATGGGACGAACGTTATCCCACCAGCATCCAGGTCGCCGGAACTGCGGCAATTAACAGCATGCCAATCAGTACCATTTCCTGACGATTCAGAACATTATCATGTGTATGCGTTTTACGCGCGTACAGGAATACCAGCAACCCCGGCGCATACAGAACGACGGACAACAACAGGTGCATTGGACCAGAGGCGTACAATAACCATAAGCCATAAATGCAGGCACCGACACCTACCGCTTTATGCAGCGGGCGGGTTGCGATTTTCAGCAAGAACGCGCCAACAAGGAAATAGGGCACCAGAATCATTTCTGAGGCAATGGTTAGCAACGTGTTGTAATCGGAACCGGTCAGCCAGATTAGCACCAGACAAATTTGCACGCAGATGTTGGTCAGCCACAGCGAGGCGGATGGCGCAGCCTGTGCGTTCTGGCGGGCAAAAATGCGCGGGAATGCTTTATGGGTCGCTGCCAGGAAGGGGACTTCTGCCGCCATAATGGTCCAACTTAAATATGCGCCACAAACGGAAACGATCAATCCGGCAGCGATGATAATCTCGCCCCACGGCCCCATCATTTTCACCATCAGGCCCGCCATAGACGGGTTACGAATTTCCGCCAGTTCAGGACGCGCAACCACGCCCAGCGAAAGCAGAGTGACCAGTAAATAAACGCCCAGCGCGGAAAGTACCGCCAGGAGTGTCGCTTTGCCGACATCATGTTTATTACGCGCACGCGCAGAAACCACCACCGCACCTTCCACACCAATGAATACCCACAGGGTGATCAGCATGGTGTTTTTCACCTGTTCCCACACCGGTACACCAAGTGCAAGGCCAGAGAAGTCGAGTCTGAAGGTGTCCAGTTTGAACATCATCAGCGCCAGTACAATAAACAGTCCCAATGGCAACAATTTTGCCAGCGTTGCCACCAGGTTAATGCTGGCAGCGGTCTGTACACCGCGCAGGATCAAAAAGTGAACAATCCACAAAAGTGCGGATGCACCGACGATCGATTGCCAGGTGTTGCCATCGCCAAACAGGCGCAGTTCCGGCGTATCGGTGAAGAAACTCAATGCAGAAAAGACGATCACCAGATAGGAGACGTTAGCGATAACCGCGCACAGCCAATATCCCCATGCGGAGCAGAAACCAATGAGTTCGCCAAAACCTTCACGAGCATAGGTAAAGATGCCGCCGTCAAGATCGGGACGAATGCGTGTCAGGATCAGCATGGCAAAGGCGAGTAATAAAATGCCAGCGCCAGTAATACCCCAACCGATGAGCAGTGCTGCCGGGCTGGCAACCGCGGCCATATTTTGTGGCAGACTGAAAACACCTGCGCCCAGCATTGAGCTTAATACCAGCGCGGTGAGTGCGCTCAGTCCCAGTTTCTTTTCCATCGATATCCAGTGTTTAAAAGGTGTTCAAAAGAATAAATATTAGGGCAGGACGCATAAAAATGGTGTTTGCCACTGAAGCGCGGGATTTTACGAAGAGATGTGTCTGCATGCAATGGTCACGGGGAAATTTGTGACTAAAAATGCTAAAGGCGGCATAAAGCCGCCTCATTGGGATACTGAATAGTTATTTATACAGGTCTGCGCTGATGGTCAGATTATTACCACGTTCCTGCCACTGGCGGGTGATGTGGTAATACTTCGCACCTTTCTTCGCGGCACGTTTAGCAACCTGGTAGGAGACTTCGGTCATGTTACCGTAGTTACCTGAGAACTTAATGCTGTCGAACGGCACCATCATCGCTGCGGTTGCCTTGTTCAGTTCTTCGACTTTAGTGCCGTCAGGAAGCGTGACAGTGTAACGTCCGCCTTTTGAGGACTGAGTTTCGAAGAAACGACCAACTTCGGAACTTGGTGATGCGGTAGTGGCAACACCCGGGATTTCAACTTTCTTAGCGGCTTCGCCACCGGCAGCCAGGGCTGCACGTCCGGCTTCGGAGTCTGCCGGGATCACATCCGGGCTTTGGACTACACGTTTCTTAGCATCTTTTTTATAGATGAACGCTGTAATGCGTTGGTTACCGCCCTGGTTGGCATCGATTTGGCGAACGATGTAGAAAGAGTATGCGCCTTTTGCTTTCGCCGCTTTGGTGATGGCGTCATTCACTTCCGGTTGGCTACGGTAGAAGCCCTGGACGGTGACAGTGTCAAACGGCTCAATCAGAACGGCCTGGTCTTTTGGCAGTTCAACCACACCGTTAATCACGCGATTTTTTTCGGTTTCTGCTTTTTCAGCATCAGACTTATAGAGATCGGCAACCACTCGCCAGTTACCGCTGTTACCGAAATCTGACGTGTCGACAACATAAAAGGAGGCTGCACCTTCTTTATCAGCACGACGGGAAACGGCTTTCACCGCCTCGCCAATGGCATTGAAACGTCCGGTAACCACTACACGATCAAAAGGTTTAACCGCTGCCGCTTGCTCCGGTGTCAGTTCTGTTGCTGCGTTAACGGAGAATGCCGTAGCAGAAAGCAGTGCCGACGCCAGGAGGGTGTTCTTAAGCTTCATAAAAATAATCCTTCGCCTTGCGCAAACCAGGTACTGGTATTGTTATTAACGAGAAACGTGGCTGATTATTGCATTTAAACGGTGTAACTGTCTGCGTGATTTTTCATATCAGACTTCCTGATTTGATTTTAAACCTGATCGAATAACCATCTGTGATTAAAAAGTAACCGTAGCAACATACAACGGCTGAAACGGCTGAATTGTATAAGTTAATTTAATGTTAAGTGACAGTTTGCACCGGGGTGATCTCATGTTTTACCTGGCTATCGGAGACAATTATCGCCCTTTATCCGTTGTTCTATGGTGTTTATCTCACTATCAAGGCTGAATCGTTAATATTTTTCGAGTTAACGCCGAAATAGTGATTTTTGGCGCTAGATCGCAAGCATTATTTTCAGTACGTTATAGGGCGTTTGTTACTAATTTATTTTAACGGAGTAACATTTAGCTCGTATATGAGCGGCTTGTGTGGTTCCTGACACAGGCAAACCATCATCAATAAAACCGATGGAAGGGAATATCATGCGAATTGGAATACCAAGAGAACGGTTAACCAATGAAACCCGTGTTGCAGCAACGCCCAAAACAGTGGAGCAGTTGCTGAAACTGGGTTTTACCGTCGCGGTAGAGAGCGGCGCGGGTCAACTGGCAAGTTTTGACGATAAAGCGTTTGTGCAAGCGGGCGCTGAAATAGTAGAAGGGAATAACGTCTGGCAGTCAGATATCATTCTGAAGGTCAATGCGCCGTTAGATGATGAAATTGCGTTACTGAATCCAGGAACAACGCTGGTGAGTTTTATCTGGCCTGCGCTGAATCCGGAGCTAATGCAAAAGCTTGCGGAACGTAACGTCACCGTGATGGCGATGGACTCCGTACCGCGTATCTCACGCGCGCAATCACTGGACGCGTTAAGTTCGATGGCGAACATCGCCGGCTATCGCGCCATTGTTGAGGCGGCGCATGAGTTTGGGCGTTTCTTTACCGGGCAAATCACCGCGGCAGGTAAAGTGCCTCCGGCAAAAGTGATGGTGATTGGTGCGGGTGTTGCGGGTCTCGCGGCCATTGGTGCGGCAAACAGTCTCGGTGCGATTGTGCGTGCGTTTGATACCCGCCCGGAAGTGAAAGAACAAGTTCAAAGTATGGGCGCGGAATTCCTCGAACTGGATTTCAAAGAGGAAGCAGGCAGCGGCGATGGCTATGCCAAAGTGATGTCGGAAGCGTTCATCAAGGCAGAAATGGAACTCTTTGCTGCGCAGGCAAAAGAGGTCGATATCATTGTGACCACCGCGCTTATTCCAGGTAAACCGGCACCGAAACTGATTACCCGCGAAATGGTTGACTCCATGAAGTCGGGCAGTGTGATTGTCGATCTGGCCGCACAAAACGGCGGTAACTGTGAATACACCGTGCCGGGTGAAATCTTCACTACGGAAAATGGCGTCAAAGTGATTGGTTATACCGATCTTCCGGGGCGTCTGCCAACACAATCCTCACAGCTTTACGGCACCAACCTTGTCAATCTGCTGAAGCTGTTGTGCAAGGAGAAAGACGGCAACATTACTGTTGATTTTGATGATGTAGTGATTCGCGGCGTGACCGTGATTCGTGCTGGCGAAATTACCTGGCCGGCACCGCCGATTCAGGTTTCAGCCCAGCCACAGGTGACACAGAAAGCCGCATCGGAAGTCAAAGCTGAGGAAAAATGCACCTGTTCACCGTGGCGTAAATACGCCCTGATGGCGTTGGCAATCATCCTCTTCGGTTGGCTGGCAAATGTTGCACCAAAAGAGTTCCTCGGGCATTTCACCGTGTTCGCGCTGGCGTGCGTTGTGGGCTATTACGTGGTGTGGAATGTATCGCACGCGCTACATACGCCGCTGATGTCGGTCACCAACGCGATTTCAGGGATTATTGTTGTCGGAGCACTGTTGCAGATTGGCCAGGGCGGCTGGGTTAGCTTCCTTAGTTTTATCGCGGTGCTTATAGCCAGCATTAATATTTTCGGTGGCTTCACCGTGACTCAGCGTATGCTGAAAATGTTCCGCAAAAACTAAGGGGTAACATATGTCTGGAGGATTAGTTACAGCTGCATACATTGTTGCCGCGATCCTGTTTATCTTCAGCCTGGCCGGGCTTTCGAAACATGAAACCTCTCGCCAGGGTAACAACTTCGGTATCGCCGGGATGGCGATTGCGTTAATCGCTACTATTTTGGGGCCGGATACTGGCAATGTTGGTTGGATCTTGCTGGCGATGGTCATCGGTGGCGCAATTGGTATCCGCCTGGCGAAGAAGGTCGAAATGACTGAAATGCCGGAACTGGTGGCGATCCTGCATAGTTTTGTGGGGCTGGCGGCGGTGCTGGTTGGTTTTAATAGCTATCTGCATCACGATGCGGATATGGCTCCGATTCTGGCCAACATTCACCTGACGGAAGTATTCCTCGGTATCTTCATTGGTGCGGTGACCTTCACCGGCTCGGTCGTGGCATTCGGTAAGTTGTGCGGAAAAATTTCGTCTAAACCGCTGATGCTGCCAAACCGTCACAAAATGAATCTGGCTGCTCTGGTCGTTTCCTTCCTGCTGCTGATTGTGTTTGTCCGCACCGAAAGCGTTGGCCTGCAAGTTCTGGCATTGCTGATAATGACCGCCATTGCACTGGTCTTCGGCTGGCATTTAGTGGCTTCCATCGGTGGCGCAGATATGCCAGTGGTGGTGTCGATGCTGAACTCTTACTCTGGTTGGGCGGCAGCGGCCGCGGGCTTTATGCTCAGCAACGACTTGCTGATTGTGACCGGTGCGCTGGTCGGTTCTTCGGGGGCAATCCTTTCTTACATCATGTGTAAGGCGATGAACCGTTCCTTTATCAGCGTCATTGCGGGTGGTTTCGGCACCGATGGTTCCTCTACCGGCGACGATCAGGAAGTGGGTGAACATCGCGAAATTACGGCGGAAGAGACGGCGGAACTGCTGAAAAATTCGCATTCAGTGATCATCACCCCAGGTTACGGCATGGCAGTCGCGCAGGCGCAATATCCGGTGGCAGAAATCACCGAGAAACTGCGTGCCCGCGGTATCAACGTGCGTTTCGGTATTCACCCGGTTGCGGGGCGTTTGCCTGGGCATATGAACGTATTGCTGGCAGAAGCGAAAGTGCCGTATGACATCGTGCTGGAAATGGACGAGATCAACGATGACTTTGCTGATACCGATACCGTGCTGGTAATTGGTGCGAACGATACGGTTAACCCGGCGGCGCAGGACGATCCGAAAAGCCCAATTGCCGGTATGCCTGTGCTGGAAGTGTGGAAAGCGCAGAACGTGATTGTCTTTAAACGTTCGATGAACACCGGCTATGCTGGTGTGCAAAACCCACTGTTTTTCAAGGAAAACACCCACATGCTGTTTGGTGACGCCAAAGCCAGCGTGGATGCGATTCTGAAAGCACTGTAACCTCAACGGCCTCTGCGGAGGCCGTTACTCTTTCTTGAGATCGCTTAACAGCACGGCGATGCTTTGACCTCCCGCTGTTTGTTCAAGCGCAATTTTGACAATAATCGTCAACGGCACCGAAAGCAGCATCCCCACCGGTCCTAACAACCATCCCCAAAAAATTAACGACAAAAAGACCACCAGTGTGGAAAGCCCCAATCCGCGTCCCATAATGCGTGGTTCCAGAATATTACCGAAGACCAGATTAATCAGCAGATATCCCGCCAGCACCAACAACGCTTCGTAGAAACCATTAAACACCAGTACCTGGGCGATAGGGGGAATAGCCGCAAGGACCGAACCAATATTAGGAATGTAATTAAGCGCAAAGGCCAGCAATCCCCAGACAAAAGCAAAGCGAACGTCCAGTGCTGCGAGCATCGCCCAGGCGACCAGTCCGGTGATGATGCTGATGGCCGTTTTCAGCACCAGGTAATGCGACACACTGTCAATCGCGCGCTGAATCGCCGCCATTCCTTCGACCGGACGTGCCATCATTTGCTGGAGTTTGCCGGGCAGTTGCGGAACTTCGAGCAGCATAAACAGCACCGTCAACAGCAATAAAAATATTGATGACATGGCGTTAGATAACTGCGTCAGTAAGTTGGTCAGTAACGTCATCGCCGCGTTCGGGTCAATGTAATGCGCCAGTTGGTCAACTGAGACATCAATACCCACGCGCTGTAATAAAGGCTCCAGAGCTTGCAGAGGCTTTATGATTGAGCTGCGATACTGTGGCAAAGTGCGGGTCAGTTCATTGAGTGTTGAGCCGAGATAGGCCAGCATAAGCACCATCGCCATTACGATGATGGTCATTAAAATCGACACCGCCAGTACGCGCGGTACTCGCCAGCAAACCATGCGTTGTACCAGCGGGTTAAGAATGACTGCGATAAATAGGGCGAGGATAAAGGGGACGATGATATCGGCGGCAAACCGGATACCGCAGAGAATAATGACCAGCATTCCCAACATAATGACGATTTTTAGGCCATTGAGCGTGATGATCGGCTTTGCCATGTTTATCCCCGTTTTTTTCTTCGCTAATAATATTTTTTCTGCGGCATTATAACGAAAATCAAACTACTCAGGTAAAGATATGAAAATGTTTTGAGTTAATTCTTAAGCTATGATACAAATCAGGCGTGTACAACTACCGAGGACAATTATCATCCGCGATGACGAGAAGCAACACTGCGGATAATTGTAATATTATGGACAATTTGTTCAGGACGTTATTTTCTACATTTACCCATCTTCGTACCTCATCCAGCATCTTGCTCGCAGGCGAGCAACACTGGCGCAACGCGCTTTAGTCCTTTCTTCTGTCAAAGCTGGCGCTCTGCGCTGGACTGAATACTTTTCTTTGGTTTCGCTGAATTCAGCGAACATTAAAATAATTCTCTTGCAGGGGAAGGACGATGTATATTTATTGGGTTTTATTAGGTCTGGCTATTGCCACAGAAATTACCGGAACGCTGTCAATGAAATGGGCGAGCGTCAGTAACGGTAACGGTGGATTTATTTTAATGCTGGTGATGATTTCACTGTCATATATTTTTCTTTCATTCGCCGTGAAAAAAATAGCGCTTGGTGTGGCTTATGCTCTGTGGGAAGGCATCGGTATTTTATTTATTACGCTATTTAGCGTTCTGTTATTCGATGAAAGCTTATCGCTGCTAAAAATTGCCGGGTTAACAACCCTGGTTGTCGGGATTGTGTTGATTAAATCTGGTACACGCAAAGTACGTAAACCCTCGCTGGAGGTGAACCGTGGCGCAGTTTGAATGGGTTCATGCCGCCTGGTTGGCACTGGCAACTGTGCTGGAAATCATGGCTAACGTCTTTTTGAAATTTTCTGACGGCTTTCGCCGCAAAGTTTATGGCTTGCTCTCGCTGGCGGCGGTGCTTGCTGCCTTTAGCGCGCTTTCGCAGGCCGTTAAAGGGATCGACTTGTCTGTAGCCTATGCATTGTGGGGTGGGTTTGGTATTACCGCCACTTTAGCTGCGGGGTGGATCTTGTTTGGTCAACGTTTAAATCGCAAAGGCTGGGTTGGCCTGATCTTGCTATTGGCCGGAATGATCATGGTGAAACTCGCCTGATGACCACGCTGCCCGACAATGCGGGCAGCGTTTGAACATTATTGCCGGGTCAGTTCTTCTAACTTGTCGCGAAAACCGGTGACAGAAATGGCCCGGTTATCGGCGCGCCAGCGATCTTTCGCTGCAGGAGCTGAACTTTGCACACCAATTAACTGCCAGCCGTCATCAGTATGCAGCATCAGTGGCGAACCGCTGTCACCCGGCAGGGTATCGCACTGATGCGACATCACCGAGGTTTGCGCCCAGCCAGTCACTTCGCAATTTTGATGGCTGTATAAGGTATCAAGATGATCTTCGGGATACCCCGCCTGAGTCACTTTACGACCAGCCGCTTTTAATGCGGCGGTAAGCGCGGCTTTATCTCCCTCAAATAATGGCAACGGCGTAATGCCAGAAGGGGGATTGCGCAGCACAATCAAACCGAAATCCCACGGCGCGGCTGCGGGCGGGACAATCCAGCCATCACCATCAGCCTTTAACCGTTTCCCTAGCGTCGGATCAACACGACCTTCAATATCGTGGATCTCATAGCGCCATAGCCCTTTATTCGAAACAAAACGCAGCGCAATTGCTTTGTCTGGTTTACCTTTTGGTGGCGTTAATAAACAGTGGCCCGCAGTTAATGCGAGATTAGGGGCAATCAGCGTCGCCGTACATAAATTGCCGCTGGCCGTTTCCAGTTGCCCAACCGCATCCCACGGCGATTGGGTCGTGTTATTTACCGGTACACGATCATCATGACCAAAAAATAGGGTGCTGACCTCATCATGAGCCGATTTAGGATCGTCCGGTTTATCCGCAAACACAAATGCAGATGTCAGACTAATTGCACCCAGTACTACAGCAATGGTTGTACGCATATCACACTCTGGCGAGTAATTATGATTATTAAAAGCAAACCCTCGTAAATACTATAGACGGGACGGGATGAAAGTGGGAGTAAAATCAGATAACTACGCTCAGGAAAGATAAAAACGGGCGGCAATCAGCGCACATAAAATAAGGATGATAAGAATGAACTCAAAGCGATAACGGCCCACCATAGTACCCTCCGCTAAAGGCGGTGCTAAACGTTACCCGCTTAGCACCGTAATTTTCAGGCGCGAGGGGGCGCGCCACTATTGCTGTCGAAAACTTATGCGGCTGGCTGTGCTGCAGGTTTTGTCGGTTGTTGCTGGCTGTGTTTTTTGCTGTGCTTTTTGGCGGCCTGTGCTTTTTGCTCAGGTGCTTTCTGTTCAGTTTTTGCTTTTTTATGATGTTTTTTAGCCGCTTGCGCTTTCTGGGCGGGCGCTGCTTTATGCTGTTTTTTATGATGAATGGTTTTTGCAGGTGCTGCTTTGGTAGCAGCAGTCGGAGCAGGCGTGGTCGCAGTCTCTGCGGCAAAGGCAGCAGAAGAGAGACCCATAGCAGCGGCAACAACCAGAGCTAATACTTTTTTCATTGTCATACCCTCAATTTGGTTTTTTATGCAACCCCACTGCGGGGCCGATGTAATGACTATATCTCTGGAAATAGCAGGCTTCCGTGAGTGGTTGGTTTCGGCATGTAACGATATGTACAAAGCGAGTAGCGATGACGTGAGAAATAATAACGCATTGTGACTTAAGGAGATTTTCCCACCAATATCGGTAGTATTGATTGACTTAACTTTTTCATTACCTATAAATTGGTAGAATCACCGTGTATTAACAATAAATGACACACAGCAAAATGAATCCGTTTATTTGGGTGCTTATTATCCTGATGGCGTTAGATGCACTGCGAGAAATGGCCGGCACTTCGTCTATTTTGGGATGGTTATTAACGTTGAGTTGAGCAGACAATAAGCCCGGACAGGTTTTAACTCAGTCCGGGCTTATTTTTCAGGCGTGCAGGCGATGATGTAAACGTGTTCCGACCAGAATAGCGACCACCAACATCACGGCAATAAATGCACCGACGCCGTTCCAGCCATAGCTATGCCAGAAGACGCCACCTAATGTCCCTGCAATACTTGAACCCAGATAGTAACAAAATAGATACAGCGAGGAGCCTGGCCTCTGGCGCGTTTAGCACGTGGGCCAATCCAGCTACTGGCGACAGAGTGAGCGGCAAAGAATCCTGTAGAGAAAAGCATCATACCGGCAAAAATCAACCACAGTGGGTTGAACAATGTCAGGAGAAGGCCAAAAAGCATGACACCTGTCGAAAATAACATCACCGGACCACGACCGAAGCGGGTCGTCATGGTGCCTGCTTTTGGCGAACTCCAGGTGCCAGTCAAATAGACTAGCGATAATAAGCCAACCACGGCCTGACTGACATGCCAGGGGGGAAGCATCAACCGATAACCAATGTAATTAAACAGAGTGACGAACGACCCCATCAGCAAAAAACCTTCGACGAATAATAAGGGTAATCCCTGATCACGGCAGTGCAGACGGAAGTTAATAAACAGCGTTTTTGGGCGCAACGAGGATGGGCGGAAATGGCGTGACTCCGGGAGGATTTTCCAGAACATTAACGCTGAGGTCAGAGCGAAACAGCCAATAACCGCCAGAGCAATTCGCCAGTTAAAGAAGTCAGTAAATACCCCGCTGATTAAGCGCCCACTCATACCGCCAATTGAGTTGCCGCTGATGTACAGCCCCATTGAAAATGCCACAAAACTGGGGTGGATCTCTTCGCTAAGGTAGGTCATGCCAACGGCAGCTACGCCGCTTAACGACAGACCAATCAAGGCGCGCATAATCAAAATACCGTGCCAGCTAGTCATCATCGTCGAAAGTAACGTGCAGATGGAGGCCAACAGTAGTGCCGTCACCATCACCGGCTTGCGACCTATGGCATCGGAAAGTGGGCCAGTAAATAGTAAACCAATGGCAAGCATGATCGTTGAAATTGACAGTGAAATACTACTGTTAGCAGGCGTTAAGCCAAATTCTTGCGAAAGCACCGGAAGAATAGGCTGCACACAATAAAGAAGCGCAAAGGTTGCCAGCCCGGCCGAGAATAGAGCCAGAGTGACACGCATAAATTGCGGCGTACCGCGTTTAATGAATTCGTTTGTCCGGGAAAGGTTTTTCTTGTCAGTGTCACTTGCCGGAGTGCCATCAACAGTTGTAGTACGACTCACTTGAAATCCTTGCTAAATATGCCCGTGATGTGGGATTAGGAATAGATTAGGAAAATCGAATTGTTATGTCTAATATATTAATAGTCTCAAATAAGATGTTTAAAATATGAATATTGAATTGCGCCACCTTCGTTACTTCATTGCTGTTGCGGAAGAGCTGCATTTTGGTCGCGCTGCTGCCCGACTGAATATTTCACAACCGCCGCTAAGCCAGCAGATTCAGATACTGGAGCAACAAATTGGCGCGCGACTGCTGGCACGAACCAATCGCAGCGTAATGCTGACGGCAGCAGGGAAGCAGTTCCTTGCTGATAGTCGGCAAATCCTGTCTATGGTGGATGACGCTGCCGCTCGCGCTGAACGCCTGCATCAGGGAGAGGCGGGAGAGTTACGCATTGGCTTTACCTCATCAGCGCCATTTATTCGCGCAGTATCTGATACCTTATCGCTGTTTCGTCGCGAATTTCCTGATGTTCATTTGCAGACACGCGAGATGAACACCCGCGAGCAAATAGCACCCCTTATCGAAGGGACGCTGGATATGGGGTTGCTACGAAATACTGTGTTGCCGGAGACGCTGGACCACGCGGTCATTGTGCATGAACCACTTATGGCGATGATCCCGCATGATCATCCTTTGGCCAATAAATCGAATGTAACGCTGGCAGAACTGGCAAAAGAACCCTTTGTTTTTTTTGATCCGCACGTAGGGACGGGGCTGTATGATGACATTCTCGGCCTGATGCGACGTTACAATCTCACCCCAGTCATCACCCAGGAAGTCGGCGAGGCGATGACTATCATCGGCCTGGTTTCCGCGGGTCTTGGCGTTTCGATTTTGCCCGCATCTTTCAAACGCGTACAACTCAATGAAATGCGTTGGGTATCTATTGCGGAAGAGGATGCGGTTTCTGAGATGTGGCTGGTTTGGCCAAAACATCATGAACAAAGCCCGGCAGCACGTAACTTTCGTATTCAGCTACTGAATGCTCTCTGATGAGGAAAAATTCAGCAAAAAATCCCGAAAAATGTGCTGTCAATCACATGGCTAAGTAAAAATTTGACGTTACGCATTGAAGTGCTTCACCATAGCCTACAGATTATTTCGGAGCGCGAAAATATAGGGAGTATGAGGTGGTTGCTGAAAACCAGCCGGGGCACATTGATCAAATAAAGCAGACCAACGCAGGTGCTGTATATCGCCTGATTGATCAGCTTGGTCCCATTTCGCGTATCGACCTTTCTCGCATGGCGCAGCTCGCGCCAGCCAGTATTACCAAAATTGTCCGCGAAATGCTTGAAGCGCACCTGGTGCAAGAGCTGGAAATTAAAGAGGCTGGAAACCGTGGCCGTCCGGCGGTGGGGTTGGTAGTAGAAACGGAAGCCTGGCACTATCTTTCTTTGCGTATTAGTCGTGGCGAGATTTTTCTTGCACTGCGTGATTTAAGCAGCAAGTTGGTGGTGGAAGACTCGCTGGAGTTGGCGCTGCAGGATGAATTACCGCTGTTGGATCGCATCATTACTCATATTGATCAGTTTTTTATTCGCCATCAGAAAAAACTCGAGCGCCTGACTTCTATTGCCATTACCATGCCGGGAATTATTGATACGGAAAATGGTATTGTACATCGTATGCCGTTCTACGAGGACGTAAAAGAGATGCCGCTCGGTGAAGCGCTTGAGCAGCATACCGGTGTACCGGTTTATATTCAGCATGATATCAGCGCATGGACGATGGCCGAGGCCTTGTTCGGCGCATCCCGCGGAGCGCGCGATGTGATTCAGGTGGTTATCGATCACAATGTGGGAGCGGGTGTGATTACCGATGGTCATCTGTTACACGCAGGAAGCAGTAGCCTTGTGGAGATAGGCCACACTCAGGTCGACCCCTATGGAAAACGCTGTTATTGCGGTAACCACGGCTGCCTGGAAACCATCGCCAGTGTTGACAGCATTCTTGAACTGGCGCAATTACGTTTGAATCAATCCATGAGTTCGATGTTACACGGACAGCCGTTAACCGTGGACTCATTGTGCCAGGCGGCACTGCGGGGCGATCTGCTGGCAAAAGATATTATTACCGGTGTGGGGGCGCATGTTGGGCGCATTCTTGCCATCATGGTGAATTTATTTAACCCACAAAAAATACTGATTGGTTCACCGTTAAGCAAAGCGGCAGAAATCCTGTTCCCTGTCATTTCTGACAGCATCCGTCAGCAGGCGCTTCCTGCCTACAGCCAGCACATTAGCGTCGAAAGCACTCAGTTTTCTAATCAGGGGACGATGGCGGGAGCCGCATTGGTAAAAGACGCTATGTATAACGGTTCTTTGTTGATTCGTCTGTTGCAGGGTTAACATTTTTTAACTGTTCTACCAAAATTTGCGCTATCTCAAATTGGGGCAGGAAAGCATAACTTAGACTTCCAAAGTTGAATTATTTTCCTGGCTTATATTTGTGAAGCATAACGGTGGAGTTAGTGATGCTGAAGCGTTTCTTTATAACAGGTACAGACACTTCTGTAGGGAAAACGGTGGTTTCCCGCGCATTGCTACAAGCGTTAGCCTCCCAGGGAAAAACGGTTGCGGGGTATAAACCCGTAGCGAAGGGGAGCAAAGAGACACCCGATGGGCTACGTAATAAAGATGCCCTGGTGTTGCAGAGTGTTTCATCTATTGAACTGCCTTATGAAGCAGTCAATCCCATTGCGTTAAGCGAAGAAGAAAGTAGTGTGGCGCACAGTTGCCCGATCAATTACACCCTCATTTCAAATGGTCTGGGTAACCTGACGAATAAAGTCGACCATGTGGTGGTCGAAGGCACTGGCGGCTGGCGTAGTCTGATGAATGACCTGCGTCCGCTCTCTGAATGGGTGGTTCAGGAGCAGCTACCGGTGTTGATGGTGGTGGGCATTCAGGAAGGCTGTATTAACCATGCGCTTCTGACCGCACAGGCGATTGCGAACGATGGTCTTCCGCTCATTGGCTGGGTGGCTAACCGTATCAACCCAGGGTTAGCACATTACGCTGAAATCATAGATGTATTGGGTAAAAAACTCCCGGCACCGCTCATTGGCGAACTGCCTTATTTGCCGCGCGCAGAACAGCGTGAACTGGGGCAATACATCCGCTTACCCATGCTGCGCAGTGTGTTGGCGGTAGATAGAGTCACGGTGTAACGTCCGCGACGTTACTGACGCAATCACACAAGCAATTAATAAACCGGGGAGTAGCTGATACTCCCCGGTCATTTCGCATATCATCAATGTCGACATAATTGGCGCATGCGTGGTTGCAGCCAGTAGTGTTGCCATCCCGGTTAGCCCAAGTAACAGCGTAATTTCTTCTCCGCCAGGAAGCCATAACCCCAGGCTACGACCATACAGCATACCAATAGCCAGTCCGATAAATAGTGTTGGCGTAAACACACCGCCTGGCGCGCCGGAACCACTGCTGGCCAGCACGGCAAAAAGTTTGCAAAGAAAGATCCCTGCAATGACCGTAAGCAGTGGCGGGGCAGTTAAAAAGGATTGTACCGTACTATAGCCGTTGCCCCACACAGCCGGTGTGAGCAGGGAAAGCAGTCCCACGATCAAACCTCCCAATGCCAGTTGCCAGGGGGGCGCAAGTTTGAGATTAACAAAGCCCCGATGACTGGCGTTCATTAGCTTTAAAAACAGTGGACCGCACAGTCCCATCAGTACACCAGTACTAATAATCAGCGCATAGTCACGGGTCTTAACTATTACAGAGAGTTGCACGCTGTAGAGCAAAGCATCGCTATTATTAAGAAGATGGCTGACAAGCAGTGCCACTACGGCGGAAATTACCACCGGACCGAGAGAGGCCAGCATCATGGTGCCAAACAGCACTTCAGCAATAAACAAACTTCCGGCAAGCGGGGCGCGATAGGCCGCAGCCATCCCCGCAGCAGCGCCACAGGCAATCCACAATTTCCACTCTTCACGCGGTGTAAGACGTTGTGCAAACCAGGAGGCGGCAAGCGCTGCCAACAGGATCATCGCACCTTCACGTCCAATGGCACTGCCGCTCGTCACCACCAGCAAAGACGCGAAAGATTTGACCAGACTGGTGGCATAATCAAACTGCCCATCGGTTTGTAATGCCTCCATATAATCGGTAGGCGCGTGAGGGCGTTGTTGCGTGAATTTCTGCCATCCCATCAGCAATAGACCTGCTACCAGTCCGCCAAGTGCCGGAGTTAGCAGGCGACGCCACGGCGAAAGGTTCATGGCAGCATTAACCAGACTTCCGGAATCATTGTTCAGGAACAACCACTCCAGCAACAGCATCGCATGATGAAACCCTGCGACGGCAAGAGCCGCGAGAATACCGATCACCGTCGCAATAAACAGACGGCGGAACATGGTGCGTAGATCCGGGTAGATGTGTAGATGATGCATGAGCAGAAATGGCAAATTAAACACAGGCATCTATTTTGCGGGAAAAGGGGTCTGGAGCAAAAGCTGTATGTGCTTTATGAGAAATTAATCGTGACGTTGTCACTTATTTTATCCGAAAGGCGTGCAGTTACCGCCTTTCGGTCATACTAACGATTATTCAACGAAACAGAGGCTTAACCGCGACAGGAATTAACAATTGTGACTGCCATTGTGCCAGTGTTAAACGGGCCAGCTCACCGAGTGAGCGATAAAAAGGGTGTTCTGCTTTTTCGATAAACACCTCAAGGAAACGTGTCGACCACGGTAAAAGGTGCCACGCCAGCAATTCTTCGCACTCGGTCTGGCGACCGTTCTCTGCCAGCCATGCTGCCATCAATAGCAGTGAACCAAAATGATCTTCCGGTTCGTTTTGTTTCATTTCAAACTGAATGCCTTTTTCGCGCATCCATTGACGGAGCGCCAATGTAGAATCGCCAAACAGCACCGATTCGCGATCCAGCCAGACAGATCCCCACGGCGGTGACGGTAGCGCATACGGGCCGACAAACAGCCGTTGCCAGGCCTGATTACGCGACTCTTCACACTCTTCCTTAAAAGTCGTTACCAGCGGTGCTAATGACGTTTGTGACAAGGGCCACTGGGTATCCCAGCCGTCGCCGGTTAACGCAGAAACCAGCGGAGAGGCTTCTGCACTCTCTGGAGCGTAATAAAACAGCGCGCCCAGCACGCGCGCCGCGACAGAAAAATTATCTTGTTGTGAAAAATGCGTCATTCTTATCATCCTGAAACGTGCGGGGTAACCCGCACTAATTTGTTAACCTGCGACGGCCATTCCGACGGTCATATGCAGGCCATAAAAGAGCGCACGCCCGATCATCTCGCCATCAGGTATGAGGATTCATTCCCGCACAAACCCGGCAAGGGTTATGGCGTGGATTAGTGAACACAGCCTGCATCTTAGACCAGTGCATAACAATACCACACGCGCCAGACCTGGACGTAGACCTGATAAGACGCGTAAGCGTCGTATCAGGCAGCCACAGGTTTATTGCTGCGGTTCGGCAGGGCCACTATCATGGGTTGGTTGAGAGTGGGCAGAAACATTACCGCTGGTGGTGCGGGTATAGAGAATTTTATGCGTGTCGTTGGCACAATGCCCGACGACCTGTGAATCAGGCTGATCAACCTGATCATTCGGCACAATACTTAAAGTGAAGCTGCTTTCCGGGACGCCGTTATTGATAATGCGCTGTGAAATATCGCTTTTTATACGCTCACAAGAATCCGACGCGGCGAGCACTGTGGATGAGGCCAGGGCGAGCAGAAGTGCGGCACTACAGGCGACGTTTTTCATCATTGGCTCCTTACATGAATATTACTACCTAAGCATAGCATTTCACGTGTAAATTACTGTATTTGCTACTATGATTGAGAATCATCTTTACTGTCAGGTGACTGATGTGAATGCCAAATTACTGCCATGTTTGCTCGCGATAACGCTTACAGGATGTGACCGCACAGAAGTAACGCTCTCTTTTACGCCAGAGATGGCCAGTTTCTCTAATGAATTCGATTTTGATCCGCTGCGTGGTCCGGTTAAGGATTTCACTCAGACATTAATAAATGAGCAAGGGGAAGTAACGAAGCGCGTTTCAGGTACTTTATCGGAAGAAGGCTGTTTTGATTCTCTCGAATTGCTGGATCTGGAGAATAATACTGTAGTTGCCCTGGTGTTAGACGCAAATTATTACCGTGATGCACAGACGCTGGAGAAGCGAGTACGTTTACAGGGGAAATGTCAGTTAGCGGAATTACCTTCCGCAGGGGTGAGTTGGGAAACCGATGATAATGGCTTCGTGGTTAAAGCCAGCAGTAAACAGATGAAGATGGAGTATCGGTATGATGGCCAGGGGTATCCGCTGGGTAAAACGACAATAAGCAACGACAAAACGTTATCTGTCACCGCGACACCGTCAAAGGATCCGATCAAAAAACTCGATTATACGGCCATTACTTTGCTGAATAATCAACAGGTTGGTAATATCAGGCAGACCTGTGAATATGACAGCCACGCCAATCCGGTGGACTGCCAATTAATCATTGTGGATGAGGGGGAAAAACCCGCTGTCGAACGGGTTTACACCATCAAAAATACCATTGATTATTATTAATGCTATTGCGCGGTCGGTTTCAGTAGAGTCTGCCCCTGCGTTTTATGTTCCGCCAGATACTGATGCTGGAATATGCACATGCGAATGGCATTGCGATATTGACCGTTAATAAAGAATTCATGCATCAGTTCACCTTCGACCGTAAAACCGAGCTTACGGTAAATATGAATCGCTTTTTCATTCTCTTTATCGACGATCAGATAAAGTTTATAGAGATTAAGAACAGTGAAGCCATAATCCATCGCTAATGTCGCGGCGCGGGTTGCCAGACCTTTACCCTGGTATTCCGGGGAGATGATTATCTGAAATTCAGCGCGGCGATGGACGTGGTTAATTTCCACCAGCTCTACCAGACCGGCTTTTTCGCCATCACATTCCACGACGAAACGGCGTTCACTCTGATCGTGAATATGTTTATCGTACAGATCAGAGAGTTCAACGAAGGCTTCGTAGGGTTCCTCAAACCAGTAACGCATTACGCTGGCGTTATTGTCGAGTTGATGCACATAGCGTAAATCTTCACGCTCCAGCGGACGTAGCTTAACACTGTGGGCGCTTGTCATAACGTGTCCTTACATTCCTTATATCAATAACAGGTTAGGGGATGATTACGCGGCCAGTACGACGGTCCAGACAGCGTAAAGTATTCGGCTCCCAGTAGGCATTAATGTTGGCACTCTGCTCACATTTATCGCGGTTATCGAATGCGGCGTCAGCTTTATCCCATTCTTTCTCGGTGCGTTTGTTGACTTTCTGACGCAGATTACGCGTGTCATTCCATTGCTCTTTTTCCATCGCCGCCTGCTGGCGACTCTGTGCGCTGTCGCCAGATTCAATCACCAGTTTGTTAGTTTCTGCATGAGTAGTTGCGCTAAATGCCAGTGCGCAAGGCAGCAGAAAAGCGAGCAGGCTGAGTTTTTTGCAGAGAGCGATATTCATGATTCATTCCTTGTATGAATGATTAAAGGCGATTTTACACGATCCACTGTGAACACGAAACGTAACAGAAGGATGTATATGTTGATGATATTATGTCGCCCTATAAATATACATGATGTCAATAAGTGACAAAGATGATTAAAACAACGTTACTGTTTTTTGTTACTGCCCTGTGTGAAATCATGGGTTGCTTTTTACCCTGGTTATGGCTGAAACGAAATGCCAGCGTCTGGCTGTTGGTTCCGGCGGGGATTTCCCTGGCGCTGTTTGTCTGGCTGTTAACGTTACATCCCGCAGCAAGTGGGCGAGTTTATGCGGCTTATGGTGGCGTTTATGTCTGTACGGCGTTGATTTGGCTGCGTGTGGTGGATGGGGTGAAGCTCAGTCTCTACGACTGGACAGGCGCGATAATTGCGCTTTGCGGTATGTTGATTATTGTTGCTGGCTGGGGACGTGCCTGATTTTTCTGGTCTATAAGATATTTTATTATCAATGACATACGCGTTTTCAGGGCACTGAAAAACAATAAGCTTTGACTATTTTTAGAACTATTCATGGCGCAAATATGCGCTTTTTTTTGTGATCGTTCTGGCTTTTTTTGATCTTCATACTTGTATGGTAGTAGCTCAGTTGCGTAGATTTCATGCATCACGATAAGCGATGCAAGGAATAGAACATGAAGATTGTAGGGGCTGAAGTTTTTGTTACCTGTCCGGGGCGTAATTTCGTCACCTTAAAAATCACCACCGAGGACGGTATTACCGGTCTTGGTGATGCCACTCTCAACGGACGCGAGCTTTCCGTTGCGTCCTATTTGCAGGATCACCTGTGTCCGCAACTTATAGGCCGCGATGCCCACCGTATCGAAGATATCTGGCAGTTTTTCTATAAAGGCGCTTACTGGCGTCGCGGTCCGGTGACTATGTCGGCCATTTCAGCCGTTGATATGGCGCTATGGGACATTAAAGCCAAAGCTGCCAACATGCCGCTTTACCAGTTACTCGGCGGCGCCTCTCGCGAAGGGGTGATGGTCTATTGCCATACCACCGGTCACAGTATTGATGAGGCACTGGATGATTATGCCCGTCATCAGGAACTGGGATTCAAGGCCATCCGCGTGCAGTGCGGTATTCCTGGCATGAAAACGACTTACGGTATGTCCAAAGGAAAAGGGCAGGCCTATGAACCTGCGACCAAAGGGCAGTGGCCAGAAGAGCAGTTGTGGTCAACGGAAAAATATCTCGACTTCATGCCAAAACTGTTCGACGCGGTACGTAACAAGTTTGGTTTTGATGAACATTTGCTGCATGACATGCATCATCGCTTAACGCCTATTGAAGCGGCGCGCTTTGGTAAAAGCATTGAAGATTTTCGCATGTTCTGGATGGAAGATCCGACCCCCGCAGAAAACCAGGAGTGTTTCCGTCTGATTCGCCAACATACCGTCACGCCAATTGCGGTGGGTGAAGTCTTCAATAGCATTTGGGACTGCAAACAGCTCATTGAAGAGCAACTTATCGACTATATCCGTACCACGCTGACCCATGCAGGCGGCATTACCGGTATGCGTCGGATTGCGGATTTTGCTTCGCTTTATCAGGTGCGCACAGGCTCACACGGCCCTTCCGATTTGTCACCAGTCTGCATGGCTGCGGCTTTGCACTTTGACCTGTGGGTGCCGAATTTTGGCGTACAAGAATACATGGGCTACTCAGAACAAATGCTCGAAGTGTTCCCGCACAACTGGAGCTTCGATAACGGCTATATGCATCCGGGTGACAAGCCAGGTATTGGCATCGAGTTCGATGAAAAGCTGGCGGCGAAATATCCCTACGAACCTGCTTATCTGCCAGTCGCACGTCTGGAAGATGGCACGTTATGGAACTGGTAAGGTAAAAAACTTGCGACATGGATGTTGATTATTCCTCAATCCTACAAAGGTATATTTTTATGGTTAGTTCCGTCGATATAAAAAATGAAATCAAAAATACACCTGTCGTTCGACGTGTTGCGTCGGCTTCAGCGATTGGTACTGCTGCTGAATACTACGATTTTTTTGCTTATGGCACAGCGGCAGTATTATTTTTCGGTCATTTATTTTTCCCCAGTGATGATCCTTTAATTAGTACACTGGCCGCGTTTGCCACATATGCTGTTGGCTTTCTTGCTCGACCTCTGGGAGGGATTGTATTTGGGCATATAGGTGATAAAGTCGGAAGAAAAAAAGCATTGGTTATTACGATCTTAATTGTTGGATTGGGCACTTTTTGCATTGGGTTACTACCAACCTATGAAGAGATCGGTATATGGGCTCCGGCATTATTAATATTTATACGAGTCTTACAAGGTTTTGGGGTTGGAGGCGAACAGGCTGGTGCTGTATTGATGACTGCTGAATATGCTGAGCCCAAACGACGTGGTTTTTTTGCCAGTTGGGTTCAGATTGGTGCTCCAGTAGGCTTTTTACTTCCGATGGCATTATTCGCAATACTCAATGCGACGTTAACTCCAGAAGCGATGATGGACTATGGTTGGCGTATTCCATTTTTATTGAGCCTGTTACTTGTAATCGTAGGATTATTTATTCGTTTAAAAATTGATGAGTCTCCTGTATTTGCTCAAATTAGGGAAACAAAAGCAGAGGAGTCTCGCCCTCTAATTGAAGTTATACGTGATTATCCTGGCATTGTAGCAAAAGGCGTTTGCGCAAAACTGATTGAAGCCTGTACATTCGCGATGTTTACTGTAATTGTATTGGCTTACGGGAAAGCTAACAATCTGGATGCTAATATTTTAATGGAGACGATGATTGTCGCCGTCATTATAGAAGTGTTCGCAATTCCTTTAATGGGGGCGCTTTGTGACAAGATTGGTCGTAAACCTGTTTATATTATGGGCGCTTTATTACAAGTTATCATGATTATTCCTTTTTTCCTGGCTATCAATCAAGATAACTTCTGGCTAACACAGTTGGTAATGATAATTGTCATTAGTTTTGGTCATAGCATGTGTTATGCACCGCAGGCATCTTTTTTCCCTGAGTTATTCCCAACCCATATTCGGTGCAGTGGTATTGCTCTAATTTGGCAATTAGGTTCATTAATAGGTAGCGGAGTATTGGGGTTGGTTGCAGTAAAAATCCTTCAGGTTACCGGTGGTCATTATTATGGCATGGCTATTTATGTGATTGTTCTTGGTGTTATTTCTATTGGTGGTTTGATTCTGATGCCAGAAACTGCGCCACGAAAATTAAAATCAGAATATCAGGAGTGGGCAAAGCATTAATATAAATTATTCAAGGTGACAAGTGTCACCTTGATTTTTATGAGGCATGTAAGCGTTTTATTGTTAAATGTGTAAAGCAGAATTACATATAGTCAAGAATATTATTGACAATTAGGATATGGGATCATGGGAAATAATTTGTTATCAGCGAAGGCTACGCTTCCTGTCTATGAGCGTAATAATTTGATACCTCGAATTGTTCATTTAGGTTTTGGCGCATTTCATCGCGCGCATCAAGGCGTGTATGCCGATATTCTTGCCGCTGAACATTTCAGTGACTGGGGATATTATGAGGTCAACTTAATCGGCGGGGAACAGCAAATCGTCGATCTAAAGCAGCAAGATAATCTCTATACCGTTGCGGAGATGTCCGCAGATGCCTGGACTGCTCGTGTCATTGGCGTAGTGAAAAAAGCGCTGCATGTGCAAATCGACGGTTTGGAAGCGGTACTGGCTGCCATGTGTGAACCGCAAATTGCTATTGTCTCCCTGACAATTACGGAGAAAGGTTATTTCCACTCACCGGCGAGCGGCCAGTTAATGTTGGATCACCCAATGATCGTCGCTGATCTGAACAATCCTCACCAGCCCAAAACGGCACCAGGGGTTATCGTCGAGGCGTTGGCACGACGTAAAGCGGCAGGGTTACAGGCATTTACGGTGATGTCATGCGATAACATGCCTGAGAATGGTCATGTCATGCGTGACGTTGTCACTTCTTATGCGCGTGCTGTCGACGAAAAACTGGCGCAATGGATTGTAGAAAACGTGACTTTCCCATCGACAATGGTGGATCGCATTGTACCCGCGGTCACGGCAGAAACACTGGATAAAATCGAACAACTCGCCGGTGTGCGTGATCCGGCAGGTGTTGCCTGTGAACCTTTCCGCCAGTGGGTGATTGAAGATAACTTTGTTGCCGGACGCCCGGAATGGGAAAAAGCGGGAGCCGAACTGGTTAGTGATGTACTGCCATATGAAGAGATGAAACTGCGTATGCTCAACGGCAGCCATTCCTTCCTGGCTTATCTGGGATATCTGGCGGGTTATCAGCATATTAATGATTGTATGGAAGATGATAATTATCGCCGTGCAGCGCTTACATTAATGTTGCAGGAACAGGCACCGACGCTGAAAGTGCAGGGGGTGGATCTGCAAGATTATGCTAACCGATTGATTGAGCGCTACAGTAACCCTGCTTTACGCCATCGGACCTGGCAGATTGCGATGGATGGTAGTCAGAAACTGCCGCAACGTATGCTGGATTCTGTGCGCTGGCATTTGGCGCATGGCAGTTCATTTAATCTCCTGGCGCTTGGTGTCGCGGGTTGGATGCGTTATGTCGGCGGTGTAGATGAGCTGGGTAATCCAATTGAGATCAGCGACCCGTTATTGTCTGTGATCCAGCAGACCGTACAAAATAGTGAGGAAGGGAAAGAACGCGTGCGGGCATTGATAGCGATTGAGGCGATCTTTGGTAACGATTTGCCGAACAATGCTTTATTCACAGATAAAGTAACAGAGGCGTATTTGTCTTTATTGACTGAAGGCGCGAAAGCAACCGTGGCAAAATATACCGTGGCGTAAAAACAGCAATGCCGCCATCGGCGGCATTCACACGCTTAGTTCATGCCGAGACGAATCAGGTCCAGAGGCGCGAGTTTTTCATCACAACCTTCAACAACCACGGTTTTTCCGCGGCGGATTTGCTCTGCGGTCAGACCTTCAGTATCAATCGACAGGATCTTGCCAGTGTGACCGGTGCCGCTAACCATAACACGGCTGCCAGTGGTGATTGCGTTACGGTTACGATCGTAGGTCGTCATAGGTGTTTTCTCCTTTCTGATTTACAGTCGAAGCCCACGTAACGGGCGCAATATAAATACTCCTGTCGAGTGAATATTTTTTTGTTTATGATCAAGTTCACATCTTTTTTGATGCTTGCATGAACCAGAAGAAGGGAATGGAGTCTCATCCCGGGTGGGATGAGAGGACATGAATTACTCTTCGCTAAACCAGTCGCTGTTTTCCTGGCGGATTTGCTGCACGGATTCACTTATTTCCTGCAAATGCAGTGTCATTGCTTTTTCTACCGCAGTGACATCATGCTTTTGTAGCGCAGTAAAAATATCCATGTGTTGGCGCAGCAACATATCTGGTGGCGAGACGTGGTCAAAACTCATATAGCGTACCCGGTCAATGGTCGCTTTCAGGTTTTCAATGGTGTCCCACGCGAGTTGACAGTCGGCAATCTGCGTCAGGATTTGGTGGAAGTTATCATCAAGTTCAAAAAAATCATCCAGTTGTTTGCGTTCAATGGCTATACGTTGCTGGTGGAGATTTTGCTCAAGCAGGTAGCACTGGCTATCGGTAATCATGGTCGCCGCTCTGCGGACTACGGCGCACTCAATGGCCTGGCGGATAAAACTACCGTTGCGTACCTGAGTCATGGAGATTTTATTGACGTAGCTGCCACGTTGCGGGCGAATTTGAATCAGGCCATTTTCCGCCAGCTTAATGAAGGCTTCACGAACTGGCTGGCGCGACACATTGAAACGAACAGAAACTTCTTTTTCCGATAACGGCGTACCCGGTGCAATCAGACAATGCACAATGTCGCGACGGAGAATACGATAAATCTGTTGATTGACTGGTTGCGTGGGATTGAGTTGTGTTTCGACGGTCATTCGTTCTTGCTTTTGAGTGGGTTAACTGAGCAAGTCTACCACTTTTTTGTGACAAACAATAACCCGGCGGTTAGGCCGGGTATAAAAATTAATGGCGATGGATATTCAGTCCGGCATAGCTCTGGGTAACTGGCATCATTTCCAGAGTATTGATGTTAACGTGAGCCGGGAGAGTCGCCACCCACCAGACGGCTTCACAGACATCTTCTGGCGTCAGCGCAACGGTGTTTTGATAGGTTTTTTCCGCTTTACCGTCATCGCCTTTAAAGCGGACATTGGAAAATTCAGTACCGCCGACCAGACCTGGCTCGATGTCAGTGACACGAACCGCAGTGCCATGCAGGTCAGTACGCAGATTCAGGCTGAATTGACGAACGAATGCTTTTGTTGCGCCATAAACGTTGCCACCAGCATATGGCCAGCTACCTGCCGTTGAACCAATGTTAATAATATGACCTCGATTACGCTCAACCATGCCAGGCAGCACGGCACGCGTCATATACACCAGGCCTTTATTGTTGGTATCAATCATTGTTTCCCAGTCTTCGACACTGGCTTTATGTGCAGGTTCCATACCCAGCGCCAGCCCGGCGTTATTCACCAGAATATCAATGTCACGCCAATCGGCAGGAAGCGATTCCATCATCTCTTCAATAGCGGCGCGATTACGAACATCGAGCTGGGCGATATAAAGGTTATCGCCCAGCTCGTCTTTTAACTCCTGCAACCGCTCCTGGCGTCGACCCGTAGCGATAACTTTATGGCCTTGTTGAATAAAACGACGAGTAATGCATTCACCAAAACCTGCCGTTGCTCCAGTTACTAAAACGATCATCTCACTGTTCCTCAACGCTTTTGTGTGTCCCTTAACATAGCACGTGATGCTTAAGAGCAGGTAATACTGGTTTGCACTCCGTTACCAGTCAGCCTACGCTATGGGACACCTCGCGTTCAGGAGAAGAAAATGACAACAATGAACCCTTTCCTTGTGCAAAGCACACTGCCGTATCTGGCTCCCCGTTTTGATCAAATTGCAGATCATCACTATCGTCCGGCTTTCGACGAGGGGATGCGGCAAAAGCGGGCTGAGATTACCGCTATCGCGATCAACCCGCAGACACCTGATTTCACTAACACGATTTTGGCGCTGGAACAGAGCGGTGAATTGCTTACCCGCGTCACCAGCGTCTTTTTTGCCATGACAGCGGCGCATACCAACGATGAGTTACAGCGTCTTGATGAACAGTTTTCCGCCGAACTGGCGGAACTGGCTAATGATATCTATCTGAACGGCGAATTATTCGCGCGGGTGGATGCAGTCTGGCAGCGCCGCGGCTTCCTGGGGCTTGATAGTGAATCCATTAGACTGGTTGACGTTATTCATCAGCGTTTTGTCCTTGCCGGAGCCCAACTTGAAGATGCGGATAAAGCAAAATTAAAAGTGCTGAACACCGAAGCCGCGACGCTGACCAGTCAGTTTAACCAGCGGTTATTAGCTGCGAACAAATCCGGTGGAGTGGTGGTTGACGATATTCAGCAACTGGCAGGCATGAGTGAGCAAGAGATTGCCCTGGCGGCCGGGGCGGCTCGCGAGAAAGGTCTGGATAACAAATGGCTTATCCCACTGCTGAACACTACGCAACAACCGGCGCTTGCGGAACTCCGCGATCGTTCCACACGTGAAAAACTGTTCACTGCAGCCTGGACGCGTGCGGAAAAAAACGATGCCAACGATACCCGCGCTATCATTCAACGGCTGGTGGAGATCCGCGCGCAACAGGCAACATTACTTGGCTTCCCTCATTATGCCGCATGGAAAATAGCCGACCAGATGGCAAAAACGCCAGAAGCGGCACTCAACTTTATGCGGGAAATTGTTCCGGCGGCGCGTCAGCGTGCGAGCGATGAATTAGCGTCTATTCAGGCGGTTATCGGAAAACAGCAAGACGGTTTTAGCGCACAGCCGTGGGACTGGGCGTTTTACGCCGAACAGGTACGTCGTGAGAAATTCGATCTTGATGAGGCGCAACTCAAACCTTATTTTGAATTAAACACGGTACTGAATGAAGGGGTATTCTGGACCGCCAATCAGCTTTTCGGCATTAAGTTTGTCGAACGGTTTGATATACCGGTATATCACCCGGATGTGCGGGTCTGGGAAATCTTTGATCATAACGGTGTTGGACTGGCGCTATTTTACGGTGACTTCTTCGCCCGTGATTCAAAAAGTGGCGGCGCGTGGATGGGTAATTTTGTCGAGCAATCTACGCTCAATGAAACGCGCCCGGTAATTTATAACGTTTGCAATTATCAAAAACCCGCTGCTGGTGAGCCTGCCTTGTTGCTGTGGGATGACGTTATTACCTTATTCCATGAGTTTGGACATACATTGCATGGTCTGTTTGCCTGCCAGCGTTATGCCACGCTTTCCGGCACCAATACGCCGCGTGATTTTGTTGAATTTCCGTCGCAAATCAACGAACACTGGGCAACGCATCCGCAGGTGTTCGCCCGCTATGCCCGACATTATCAAACCAGAGAAGCCATGCCGGAAACTCTGCAACAGAAAATGCGCAATGCCAGCCTGTTCAATAAAGGCTATGAGATGAGCGAACTGCTTAGTGCTGCGCTTCTCGATATGCGTTGGCACTGTTTGCAAGAGAATGAGGCGATGCAGGATGTGGACGATTTCGAACAGCGGGCGCTGGTGGCGGAAAATATGGATCTTCCTGCTGTACCGCCACGTTATCGCAGCAGTTATTTCGCCCACATTTTTGGCGGCGGATATGCGGCGGGTTACTACGCGTATCTGTGGACACAAATGCTGGCAGACGATGGTTATCAGTGGTTTGTTGAGCAGGGCGGATTAACGCGTGAAAATGGGCAATATTTTCGCGAGGCAATCCTCTCTAAAGGCAACAGCGAAGATTTAGAACGTCTGTATCGTCAATGGCGCGGTAAGGCACCACAGATTGCACCAATGTTGCAACATCGCGGGCTGGATGTTTAACTCTCCCATATTGCCCCGGACTGATTCCTGCCCGGGGCAATATATACTATGTTATTCATTTCTGTTTTTAGTTTCCCACTGCTATGCCTGGAATTGTTATTCGGTATCTCCGTACATTTGTAGAATTATAATACTGCCAGATGCTCTAATCCATCTGGCCATTGTTTTCCCCCCTTCGGCATAATCAGTATTATATCTTCTGGCTTAAATTGAACCTGTTTTGCCAGATTTAATTATTTTTTTCTGCGTATTTTGTTTTAAATCACGCGGTTATGTTTTTATCCATTAGTAAATATTTTTCTATGGAATTGTTGACATAAGTTTTCTTTTCTCCCGTTACAATAGAACGCACAAGGAACTGTGAAAAAGGAGTGGCAATGATCAAGAAGACAACGGAAATCGATGCCATCTTGTTAGATCTCAATAAGGCTATTGATGCCCATTACCAGTGGCTGGTGAGTATGTTTCACAGCGTGGTAGCGAAAGATGCCAGTAAGCCAGAAATTACAGATAACCATTCTTATGGGCTGTGCCAGTTTGGTCAGTGGATTGATCATCTGGGGCCACTCGATAACGATGAATTACCTTACGTTCGGCTAATGGATTCTGCGCATCAGCATATGCATATCTGCGGACGGGAGTTAATGCTGGCTATTGTCGAAAATCGCTGGCAGGAAGCGCATTTTGACGCATTTCAGGACGGGTTACTTTCTTTTACCGCGGCATTAACCGATTACAAAATTTACCTTTTAACTATTCGTAGCAATATGGATGTTCTGACTGGCTTACCCGGTCGTCGGGTTCTTGATGAGTCCTTTGATCATCAATTACGCAATGCTGAGCCGTTGAATCTCTATTTAATATTGCTGGATATAGACCGATTTAAATTGGTTAATGATACCTACGGGCATTTAATAGGCGATGTGGTATTACGCACGCTGGCAACTTACTTAGCTACCTGGACGCGTGATTACGAAACGGTTTATCGCTATGGCGGCGAAGAATTTATCATCATCGTCAAAGCTGCTAATGATGAAGAGGCATGCCGTGCCGGAGTTCGTATTTGCCAGTTAGTCGATAACCACGCAATTGCACATTCTGACGGGCATATCAACATAACCGTGACCGCTGGAGTCAGTCGGGCATTTCCTGAAGAGTCGCTGGATGCGGTAATCGGAAGAGCAGACAGAGCAATGTATGAAGGTAAGCAGACCGGAAGAAACCGCTGCATGTTTATTGATGAACAGAGCGTGATTACTCGAGTTTAAACATCGTTTAACATTCATTGAGAAACGTGATGCTACTGTGTCAGCGATCCGCTACCAGTGCAGGAAAATGCCTGTTAGCGTAAAAGCAAAACACAAATCAATCCATGCAAGCATTCACCGCCGGTTTACTGGCGGTTTTTTTTCGCCGTCAGAAAAATCAGGCCCCTTGTACACAACTGTAACAAGGGGCCGGTTAGGTGAGGGATTATCTCCGTTCATTAGTCATCCCATTTGTGGCTGAAATACGCGGCCAGAAAACCAGAAAATAAAATTATTCCCAGTACGGCGATAAAAACATTCATATTACCCAGCATTATTTTCCTCCGTTTATGGTGTGGTGTATTTCCTCGCTTACCTTAATTTTCATCTCAATGAGGAAGATATTAGCAGAGGTAACCTAAACGAAGGCTGAATTAGGTGGTTAATGTGATGGTGGTCGGTTGTTTTTCCGATATTGTGAAGGGGATAATAAAAAACGCTGGTGAAAATGATGACGCAGTAACGCTGAATTACCAAACCCCGTCAGCTCGGCAATTTTATCGATGTTAAAAGCCGAATTTTGCAGATAATCCTGTACGCGTATTAATCGCCTTTGTCGCAGGAAAATAATCCGCAGCGCCGTACCACACTGGCACGGCTCGTCCGTCAACAAAGCACCGGCTGCCCCCACGTTCTGGTGCGAATACCTTTTAACATCAGCATCCACGCCGCAATGATCACCAACGCTAAGATGACAAACAGCGAGGAAGGCGGCATGGTAGTGAGCACGATACCACTCACCAGTGGATTTATCGCTGCGCCAAGCCAGCCTAATGACTGGGCGGAAAAATAACTGGCTTTCATCCCCGGCGGCGCAATATGGTCAATCAACATGTACTCACCAGGGGCATAAATGATCTCACCGAGGGTAAATACCGCGGCTGAAATTCCCCAAAGTAGCAGGCTGTTGCCGGAAAAGATAAACCCGATCAGACCGACGACAAAACAGAGGGTGCCCACCGTCATTAATGCGCGAATGTTGGTCGGATTAATGCGACGACCCACGGAATATTGCAACGTAACCACCATCGCAGCATTAACCGGAAGAACAACCGCGACCACCTTTTCGGCAAAATCGCCATCAGCAATCACCATCACATATTGTGAAATGCACGAGGCAAAAGCACCGCTCACGAAAGAAGCAAGAAAAGCAGAGCAGGTGAACCACAGCAGAGCTTTATCCTGTAACAAAACTTTTGGCGACCAGACGCTACCCGCCTCTGTGGCGATGATTTTCTCGCTGCGCTTTACCCAAATTTGAATGAAAAGCATGGGGAACGCGGAACAGATGGCGGCCAGCCAAAAGGGCAGATTGATGCTTTGCATCACCAATAGCGTGCCGAGCGGTGGGCCGATGGTCCAGCCAATGTTGAGCATGGTGTAGTTGATCGAGAAGATCTTCGTTTTGCTGGTGGATGAAAGATTATCGGCAAACCAGGCTTTCAACACGGTAGCAAAAACGGAATAGGCGCAGTTGATGAGAGCAAAGAACAGCACCACCAGCGTTACGCTGTCCACCAGGGGAATGGCGATAAAACCGCTGGCGAAGGCGGTAATTGCCAGTAACATATAACGTTTCTTGTCGAACTTATCCGCCAGAATGCCAAATCCAAGGCTAAAAACCACGCCGATGGTTAGTGCAATTGTCATCGCATAACCGATCAGATCGACTCCCAGACCGTACTGGCGACTCAAATAAATGGTCATAAACGGTAGCGTGGCGCCCCGTCCGATGGTTAATAACAACGATGAGGCGAGAAGGGCGCAGGTAGAGCGTCTCAGGGATAAGTTCATTTGGCTGTCCGGCGGTGCGTTTTGTTATGTTTTGTTTTCGAGATGTAAAGAAATAGCATGGCAAAAATCCGAAGTATAGCGACTTATTTGCCATTAATGCCGTCGGAAACGATGGCTAACGAATCAACTGTTAAAGAAAAGTAAATTCAGCTAAGTTGATTGCTTACAAAAGATGAAAATTCAGAGGCGGTAGAATGTCGCGAAAAGATGGGTTATTGGCGCTACTGGTTGTGGTGGTGTGGGGGCTTAATTTTGTGGTCATCAAAGTGGGACTTCACAACATGCCACCGCTGATGCTGGCCGGTATGCGCTTTATGCTGGTCGCTTTCCCGGCTATCTTTTTTGTCGCACGGCCGAAAGTACCGCTGAATTTACTGCTGGGGTATGGTTTAACCATCAGTTTTGCGCAGTTTGCCTTTCTCTTCTGCGCCATTAACTTCGGTATGCCGGCTGGACTGGCCTCGCTGGTATTACAGGCTCAGGCGTTTTTTACTATCGTGCTTGGCGCGTTTACTTTCGGTGAGCGACTGCATGGCAAACAACTGGCGGGGATCGCCTTAGCGATTTTTGGTGTACTGGTGTTAATCGAAGATAGCCTGAACGGTCAGCATGTAGCGATGCTCGGCTTTATGTTGACCCTGGCGGCAGCATTTAGCTGGGCGTGTGGCAACATCTTCAATAAAAAGATCATGTCGCATTCATCGCGTCCGGCGGTGATGTCGCTGGTGATATGGAGTGCATTAATTCCCATTATTCCGTTCTTTGTCGCTTCACTCATTCTCGATGGTTCTGCAACCATGATTCACAGCCTGGTCACTATCGACATGATCACCATTTTATCTCTGATGTATCTGGCGTTTGTGGCGACAATTGTCGGTTATGGGATCTGGGGGACGCTGCTGGGTCGCTATGAAACCTGGCGTGTTGCACCGTTATCGTTACTGGTGCCGGTAGTTGGTCTGGCAAGTGCGGCATTATTGCTGGATGAACGATTAACGGGTCTGCAATTTTTCGGTGCGGTGCTGATAATGGGTGGGCTGTATATCAATGTGTTTGGTTTGCGCTGGCGTAAAGCAGTGAAGGTGAGAGGCTAATAAGCCCCGATATCCCGGGGCCAGAATTAATTACATGGTGTGTTGATTATAATAAGGCACGCCCAGCGCATCCGACTTATCACTGCCTGTCCCCATGTGATTTAAATCGAAAGGGGGTTGTTCCTGCGATGGAGGAACAATCACTTCATCGCCGCAGGGAGTAACGACCGGCTGCGTAGTTTGTTCCGCAAATCCCTGCGCGGAAAAGAGAATAAGCGCGGTTGCTATTGCGGATAAAAGTGGTTTCATGATTGCCTCAAGTGACGTTGTCACGTTTTAACTAACTATTGTAATGATTCAACGGATGTAAAAAGCGCGATTCGCCCTGTATATTCGCCATCCGATATTTATGCGGCGGAACATCAAAATAGTTTTTGAAGGTGCGGGTCAGGGTTTGCTGGGACTCGAAACCATAACGTTCTGCCAGATAGAGTATTGGCTCGTTACTTTCTTTCAGCTTTTGCGCGATTTCCGTCATTTTACGGCTGCGGATGTATTGACCTAATGAATGGCCAGTTTCTTTTTTAAACATCCGTTGCAGGTGCCATTTGGAGTAACCTGAACGCTCTGACACTTTTTCCAGTGACAGTGGTGATTCCAGGTTGTCCTCGATCCAGTCCAAAATGCTATGAATAGTAATAGCGTCAGTATTGCGTCTGGACATCGTCATACCTCTTTTTTTGTTTACGGCAGGACTTTCTTAAGCAAATGCTCAAGCGTTGCCACTTCGTCCGCCGTCAGGTTTTTTGTTAATTCTTGATGCAGGTCCAGGCCAACTAATTGATGGCATTGTTCACATATTGCCGCGCCGCTGGCGGTGAGCTTTACCAGCACGCCGCGCTTGTCATTCGGGTTAGGCAACCGTTCCACCCAACCTTTACAGACCAGGCGATCCAGCATACGGGTCAGTGCTCCCAGGTCGACCGACAACACTTTTTTCAGCTCGACCGGTGTAATGCACGCTGCGCAGCGGATAGAGCAGAGCACCTTAAACTGTGCCGCAGTGATATCCAGCGGTGACAGATAATCGTTAAGCAGACGGTCTTTCTTCTGATTAACCATATAGATTAAGCGACCCAATGGGATGATTTCATTGAACAGGTCGCTGGTACTTTTCACATTAGTTGCCCTGGCAAGTAATTAGTTGCGGGGGATAATATTGCCCAGGCAAGTATAAGTCAAATGAATGGGTTGGCAGATGCCACGTTTTGCTAAATCGGTTCAAGTTTTGGTCAGCGCAATGCAAGGAAAGTTAAAGAGTGAAACTTTCTCCTTGTTTACCCTTTATACTTTTCGCTGATAACTAAGAGACACAGGATAACAATCACCAATGTTAGATTTGTTTAAAGCGATTGGTCTGGGGCTGGTGGTGTTACTGCCGTTAGCTAACCCGCTTACTACCGTAGCGTTGTTTCTCGGTCTGGCGGGCAACATGAACAGTGCTGAACGTAATCGCCAGTCGTTGATGGCCTCAGTGTATGTATTTGCCATCATGATGGTGGCGTATTACGCCGGGCAACTGGTGATGGATACCTTCGGCATTTCGATTCCCGGTCTGCGGATTGCAGGCGGACTAATCGTTGCGTTTATCGGTTTTCGTATGCTCTTTCCACAGCAAAAGGCAACGGACTCTCCGGAGGCAAAAAGTAAATCGGAAGAACTGGAAGATGAACCCAGCACCAATATTGCTTTTGTGCCGCTGGCAATGCCAAGTACCGCCGGGCCGGGAACCATTGCGATGATCATTAGCTCGGCGTCCACTGTGCGTCAGAGCTCAACTTTCGCGGACTGGGTACTGATGGTTGCGCCGCCGCTGATCTTTTTCCTAGTGGCGGTCATTTTATGGGGAAGTCTGCGTAGCTCTGGTGCCATTATGCGGCTGGTGGGCAAGGGAGGAATTGAAGCGATCTCCCGCCTGATGGGGTTCTTACTGGTTTGTATGGGTGTGCAGTTTATTATTAACGGCATCCTGGAAATTATTAAAACTTACCATTAAAAAAGGCCCGAATGGGCCTTTGAGACTGATAACAAAAGCAAAATTGCCTGATGCGCTACGCTTATCAGGCCTGATCTCTGCAATGTATTGAATTTGCGTGGTTTTGTAGGCCGGATAAGGCGTTCCCGCCGAATCCGGCACCGCGTTCGGGCCTTCCAATTATCGTGTCTGTTCTTCGAGTGCCACAGGCCAGCGGCGGAATATTATGATCGACCATATCAATGCGGCAAGTGCCGGAACTGCGCCCACATAACCAATCATCGACATCGACCAGTGCAGACTGACCTGATTACCCACCAGCGCCCCGGCACCAATGCCAATATTAAATATCCCGGAGAATAGCGCCATCGCAACGTCGGTGGCATCCGGTGCCAGCGCCAGCACTTTAACCTGCATCCCAAGCCCGATGATCATCATCGCGATCCCCCAGAAAATGCTCAGTACGCCGAGGTGTATCTCGCTACTTGCCGAAGGTAACAGTAACGCCAGGCACACCAGCAACAGCGCAATCGCAGCACTGACCAGAATAGATGCATACTGGTTACCAAGCTTACCGAAAATCAGGCTACCAATAATGCCCGCGCCACCGAGCATCAACAGCAATGCCGTGGCAAAGTTGGCGCTGAATCCCGCAACGTTTTGCACAAAAGGTTCGATATAGCTGTATGCCGTGTAATGGGCGGTAACGACCACCACAGTCAGCAAATAAATGCTTATCAATGCCGGGCGGCGGAACAGTTGCGGAAGGCTTTTTAATGAGCCGGAATGTTCGCTGGGCAGTAATGGCAGTAGCTTGATGAGGCACAGAAGGGTAAGAAGCGCCCCGATACCGATCGCGAGGAATGTCGTTCGCCAGCCGAAATATTGCCCCACAATGCGCCCGATAGGTAAACCTAATACCATTGCCAGTGCTGTGCCGGTGGCAATTAAACTCAATGCCTGCGCTCGCTTTCCGGCGGGTGCCATACGGATCGCCAGTGACGCCGTAATCGACCAGAAAATAGCATGAGCGAAAGCTACGCCAATACGGCTGATCACCAGAACAGTAAAACTCCACGATAAAAACGACAGGATGTGGCTGGCGATAAACACCACAAACAGGCAGATCAGCAACTTGCGGCGTTCGACCTGGCTGGTCATTAGCATAAAAGGCAGTGACATTAGCGCCACTACCCACGCATAAATGGTCAACATGATACCGACTTGTGCGGTTTGCATATGGAAGCTTTGCGCAATGTCAGAAAGCAGACCAACAGGAACAAATTCAGTGGTATTGAAGATAAAGGCGGCGACTGCCAGCGTAACTACCCGTAGCCACGCCACTTTGCGGGAAACAATATTCGTTGTCATAACAGATTATCGGGTGAGTTGCGAAAAGGTAATGAAATGATCTTAAAACGGTTAATGATCTGAATACAATGACTTTGTGACCTGTGTCGCGTTTTGCCGCTTCATGTTGTGCCAACTACTGCGTGAGTGGCAGGTACAACATACAGAGCAGAAAATTTTTTCATCATGCTTAGTCTGGCACATCCAGCAGCTCAATAAATGCCTCAAGCGGACGTGTTTTCGCACCGCGACGCCAGACCAGCCAGGTTGTTAACCAACGCCATTGCTCACCTAACGGCCAGGCTTCAACCTGATGATGCCCTGGCATACTTTCCAGCATAGAGCGAGGGATAAGCGCAATGCCTGCACCCGCGATAACACAAGCCAGCATGCCGTGATATGACTCCATCTCATGAATAGTCCCCGGCGCTGCGCCGTCAGCATGAAACCAGCGCTCAAAATGGCGGCGATACGAGCAATTGGCACGGAAGGCATAAATGTTACAGCCATTAACCTGACTGGCGTGGGTTACTGGCATATGCCCTTGTGGCGTGACGATCATCAACTCCTCGCGGTAAACCGGTATCCCGTCGATGGCAGTATGGCTGATTGGCCCATCGATAAATGCCGCATTCAGTTTCCCCTCCAGTACACCGTCCAGCATGGTGCCGGATGGGCCGGTAGAGAGTGAAAACTGAATTTTAGGGTAGCGACGGTTAAATTCAGCCAGCGTTGCCGGAATACGCACAGCGGCGGTGCTTTCCAGCGACCCGAGAGAAAACAGACCTTGCGGCTCATCGCCAGCTACAACGTTCCGCGCCTCATCCACCAGCGCGAGAATTTGTTGGCTATAGCGTAAAAAATTATGCCCGGCGGGAGAAAGCCGTAACCGCTGATTCTCGCGAATAAACAGTTCAACGCCGAGTTCTGTTTCCAGTTGGCGTATACGGGTCGTGAGATTAGAAGGTACACGATGCACTTTTGCCGCAGCCTGGGTAATGCTGCCTGCCTCAGCAACGGCGTTAAACATCTCCAGTTGGGTTAGATCCATAGTATTCTCAATTCGTGAATAAGTGGCTTAATATTATTCATTTTAAAGTAAGAGTAAATCTGCGTATCTTTTTACCCTGACTCATGAAGGAGATACCCCAATGACCATCACTCCGGCGACCCATGCCATTTCGATAAATCCAGCCAATGGTGAACAACTTTCTTCACTGCCGTGGGCTGGTGCTGACGATATTGAAAACGCTCTTCAGCTTGCGGCGACAGGCTATCGCGACTGGCGCGAGACGAGCATAGATTACCGGGCGAAGAAACTGCGTGATATCGCTAAGGCTCTGCGTACGCGTAGCGAAGAGATGGCGCAAATGATCACCCGTGAAATGGGTAAGCCCATCAAACAGGCGCGTGCCGAAGTGGTGAAATCAGCGAATTTGTGCGACTGGTATGCAGAGCATGGCCCGGCAATGCTGAAAGCTGAACCTACACTGGTTGAGAACCAGCAAGCGGTCATTGAATATCGCCCAATGGGGACAATCCTTGCGGTTATGCCGTGGAACTTCCCGTTATGGCAGGTCATGCGCGGTGCTGTTCCTATCATTCTTGCGGGTAACAGTTACTTACTTAAACATGCGCCGAATGTGTCAGGTTGTGCACAGTTAATTGCCCAGGTATTTCAAGATGCCGGTATCCCACAAGGCGTATATGGTTGGCTGAATGCTGACAACGATGGTGTCAGCCGGATGATTAAAGACCCGCGTATTGCAGCGGTCACGGTGACCGGCAGTGTCCGTGCGGGAGCGGCTATTGGCGCACAGGCCGGCGCAGCGCTAAAAAAATGCGTACTGGAACTGGGTGGTTCGGATCCGTTTATTGTGCTTAACGATGCCGATCTGGAACTGGCCGTGAAAGCTGCGGTTATCGGACGTTATCAGAATACCGGGCAGGTATGTGCGGCGGCAAAACGCTTTATCATCGAAGAGGGAATTGCTTCGGCATTTACCGAACGTTTCGTAGCGGCTGCAGCGGCGTTAAAAATGGGCGATCCACGTGACGAAGAGAACGATCTCGGCCCGATGGCACGTTTTGATTTGCGTGATGAGCTACATCATCAGGTGGAAAAAACACTGGCGCAGGGGGCGCGTTTGTTACTGGGCGGAGAAAAGATGGCAGGGGAAGGTAACTACTATCCGCCAACGGTTCTGGCTAATGTCACCCCCGAAATGACGGCGTTTCGTGAAGAGCTTTTTGGCCCCGTTGCCGCAATCACCATAGCAAAAAATGCGGAACATGCGCTGAAACTGGCTAATGACAGCGAGTTCGGTCTTTCTGCGACGATCTTTACCGCTGACGAAACACGAGCCAGACAGATGGCAGCACGTCTGGAATGCGGTGGCGTGTTTATCAATGGTTTTTGCGCCAGCGATGCGCGAGTCGCCTTTGGTGGTGTGAAGAAGAGTGGTTTTGGTCGTGAGCTTTCCCATTTCGGTTTACATGAGTTCTGTAATATCCAGACGGTGTGGAAAAACCGGATCTGACGTCACATATTTAGCTCTGTTATACTCGCAGGTCTTTTCAGACCTGCGAGCAAGGAGCAGAGTGTGGCTGTCGCCATGGATAATGTAATTTTAGAAAACATCTTGCGGCAAGTGCGGCCGCTAATTGGTCAGGGTAAAGTCGCAGATTATATTCCGGCACTGGCAACCGTCGATGGCTCCCGCCTGGGGATTGCCATTTGTACCGTTGATGGGCAGCTTTTTCAGGCCGGAGACGCGCAAGAACGTTTTTCCATTCAATCTATTTCCAAAGTGCTCAGTCTCGTTGTCGCTATGCGTCATTACTCCGAAGAGGAGATCTGGCAACGCGTCGGCAAAGATCCGTCTGGATCGCCGTTCAATTCCCTGGTGCAACTGGAAATGGAGCAGGGCATTCCACGCAATCCGTTTATTAATGCCGGTGCGTTGGTCGTCTGCGATATGCTGCAAGGGCGGTTAAGCGCCCCGCGGCAGCGTATGCTGGAAGTGGTGCGCGGCTTAAGCGGCGTGTCTGATATTGCCTACGATACGGTGGTGGCGCGTTCCGAGTTTGAACATTCTGCGAGAAATGCGGCGATCGCCTGGCTGATGAAGTCGTTTGGTAATTTCCATCATGATGTAACTACCGTTCTGCAAAACTACTTTCATTACTGCGCACTGAAAATGAGTTGTGTTGAGCTGGCGCGGACGTTTGTCTTTCTGGCGAATCAGGGGAAGGCTTTTCATATCGATGAGCCAGTAGTAACGCCGATGCAGGCACGGCAAATTAATGCGCTGATGGCAACGAGCGGAATGTACCAGAACGCGGGTGAATTCGCCTGGCGAGTGGGGCTTCCGGCGAAATCTGGCGTTGGCGGCGGTATTGTTGCGATCGTCCCGCATGAAATGGCTATCGCGGTATGGAGCCCGGAACTGGATGATGCGGGCAACTCTCTTGCCGGTATCGCAGTACTTGAACAATTGACGAAACAATTAGGACGCTCGGTTTATTAATGCAGTCACTTGATCCACTCTTCGCGCGTTTATCCCGTTCAAAATTTCGCTCCCGCTTTCGTTTGGGTGTGAAAGAGCGTCAGTATTGTCTGGAGAAGGGCGCGCCGGTTATAGAACAACATGCGGCGGATTTTGTCGCTAAGCGTCTTGCTCCGGCATTACCGGCGAACGATGGTAAGCAAACCCCCATGCGTGGGCATCCGGTGTTTATCGCTCAGCACGCCACCGCGACCTGTTGCCGTGGTTGTCTGGCTAAGTGGCATGATATTCCGCAGGGTGTTTCGTTAAGTGAGGAACAACAACGTTATATCGTGACGGTTATCTACCACTGGCTGGTTATACAGATGAATCAGCCATAAGAATGGTGGTAAAAGCCAAAAGATCATCTGACTGATATCTTTCCTTGTCGCCGCTGTCAGCGAACATGCTATCCTTTATGAGAATTTACTTATTGCGTTGAGATAATTGCCATCCGCAATTGTATGGACAGATAATTAATGTATGTACACCCCATATCCACTTTCCGTTTGTTCCAGGAAGGTCATCTGCTACGTAATAGCATTGCAATTTTTGCGCTAACGACGCTGTTCTATTTTATTGGTGCAGAGCTACGCTTGGTTCATGAACTCTCTCTTTTCTGGCCGCTCAATGGTGTAATGGCGGGGGTATTTGCCCGCTATGTCTGGCTTAATCGTCTGCATTACTATGCTATCTGTTACGTGGCAATGCTGGCTTATGATGCCATGACCACCGAATGGGGGCTGGTCTCGCTGGTTATTAATTTATCCAATATGATGTTTATTGTGACCGTTGCTCTGTTGGTGGTACGGGATAAGCGTCTGGGGAAAAATAAATATGAACCAGTAAGTGCCTTACGGTTATTTAATTACTGTCTGATTGCCGCTTTATTATGTGCCATCGTCGGCGCGATTGGTTCGGTCAGTATTGATAGTCTTGATTTCTGGCCTTTGCTTGCTGACTGGTTTAGTGAACAATTCTCAACAGGCGTGTTGATTGTTCCTTGTATGCTGACGCTGGCAATTCCGGGAGTATTACCGCGTTTTAAAGCAGAGCAGATGATGCCTGTCATTGCGCTGATCGTGTCGGTCATTGCCTCAGTGGCGATTGGCGGTGCAGGGAGTCTGGCATTTCCGCTGCCGGCATTAATCTGGTGTGCGGTGCGCTATACGCCACAGGCTACGTGTCTGTTGACCTTTATCACCGGAGCGGTAGAAATCGTGCTGGTGGCTAATTCGGTGATTGATATCGCCGTCGGTTCGCCGTTCTCGATTCCGCAAATGTTTTCCGCTCGTCTGGGCATTGCCACGATGGCCATTTGCCCAATTATGGTTTCCTTTAGCGTGGCGGCGATTAATTCACTGATGAAGCAAGTTTCTCTGCGTGCCGATTTTGATTTTCTGACACAGGTGTACTCACGATCCGGTCTTTATGAGGCGCTGAAAAGTCCATCGCTGCAACAGACACAACATCTGACCGTCATGCTGCTTGATATCGACTATTTCAAAAGCATTAACGACAACTATGGTCATGAATGTGGCGATAAAGTCTTAAGCGTATTTGCTCAGCATATTCAGAAAATTGTGGGCGATAAAGGGCTGGTGGCGCGGATGGGGGGAGAAGAGTTTGCCGTTGCTGTACCTTCAGTGAATCCCGTCGATGGTCTATTGATGGCGGAGAAAATCCGCAAAGCTGTCGAACTTCAACCTTTTACCTGGCAACAAAAGACGCTCTATCTTACGGTCAGCATCGGTGTCGGTAGTGGATGTGCTTCATACAGCACACTAACTGATGACTTCAATAAATTGATGGTTGAAGCTGATACGTGTCTCTATCGCTCGAAAAAAGATGGGCGTAACCGCACCAGCACCATGCGTTATGGTGAGGAAGTTGTCTGACAGCTTTATTGTTTTTCCGCTGTTTCAGAATAATGTGTTCTACCACTCTGGCGGTTGAATAAATACCGTCAGAACCATGATCTGCGCCACATTTTTCTCTTAAACCTGCTAATTAATCACCACGAGTTGATCAAAACAGGGGTTCAGCGTATTAAAGTTTGCTAATCTGTTATACCAATTCAAGCAGGTTGTATGACTAATCAAAAGGGAACCCATTGTGAAAACACTAAATCGTCGCGATTTTCCCGGTGCACAGTATCCAGAACGTATCATTCAGTTTGGTGAAGGTAACTTTCTGCGCGCCTTTGTTGACTGGCAAATTGATCTCCTGAATGAGCACACCGATCTGAATTCTGGTGTGGTCGTTGTTCGTCCGATTGAAACTTCATTCCCGCCGTCACTTAGCACTCAGGATGGTTTGTACACCACCATTATTCGTGGCCTGAATGAGAAGGGCGAAGCAGTCAGCGATGCGCGTTTGATTCGTTCTGTAAACCGTGAAATTAGCGTCTACGGTGACTACGATGAATTCCTGAAGCTGGCGCACAATCCGGAAATGCGTTTCGTCTTCTCTAACACCACCGAAGCGGGCATCAGCTATCATGCAGGCGACAAATTTGATGATGCGCCAGCGGTAAGCTATCCGGCAAAACTGACGCGTTTGCTGTTCGAACGTTTTAGCCATTTCAACGGTGCGCTGGATAAAGGTTGGATCATCATTCCGTGTGAACTGATTGATTATAATGGTGATGCGCTGCGTGAACTGGTGCTGCGTTATGCGCAAGAGTGGCAGCTACCGGAAGCGTTTGTTCAATGGCTGGATAAAGCTAACAGCTTCTGTTCTACGCTGGTGGACCGTATCGTTACCGGTTATCCGCGTGATGAAGTAGCGAAACTGGAAGAAGAACTCGGTTATCACGATGGTTTCCTCGATACCGCTGAACACTTTTACCTGTTTGTGATTCAGGGACCGAAATCCTTAGCGTCTGAATTGCGTCTGGATAAATATCCGCTCAACGTACTGATTGTTGACGATATTAAACCGTATAAAGAGCGCAAAGTAGCAATCCTTAATGGCGCTCACACCGCGCTGGTGCCGGTGGCGTTCCAGGCTGGGTTGGATACTGTAGGCGAAGCGATGAACGATGCAGAAATCTGTGCATTCGTTGAAAAAGCCATTTATGAAGAGATTATTCCGGTACTGGATCTGCCGCGAGATGAGCTGGAATCTTTCGCCAGTGCAGTCACCGGGCGTTTCCGTAACCCGTACATTAAGCATCAGTTGCTGTCCATTGCGCTCAACGGTATGACCAAGTTCCGTACCCGCATCCTGCCGCAGTTGCTGGCAGGGCAGAAGGCGAATGGTAAACTCCCGGCTCGTCTCACTTTCGCGTTAGCGGCACTGATTGCATTCTATCGCGGTGAGCGTAACGGTGAAACCTATCCGGTGCAGGATGATGCTCACTGGCTGGAGTGTTATCAGCAATTGTGGAGTCAGCATCGTGATCGTGTCATCGACACCCAGGCACTGGTTGCTATTGTGTTGGCAGAAAAAGACCACTGGGAGCAGGATCTGACGCAAGTGCCTGGTCTGGTAGAGCAGGTGGCCAATGACCTGGATGCGATTCTGGAAAAAGGGATGCGCGAAGCTGTACGTCCGTTGTGCTAATAATTGCATTATTTTGTAAGCCGGATAAGGCATTTATGCTGCATCCTGCCGCACTTTTCCAACTAACTGAAATCACATAGCTAGTTGGAGGCGCTGATAAGCGCAGCGCATCAGGCAATTAACGGCGCAATCTCTGAACCCGGTTTCGGCCGGGTTTGTTATTATGCATTATTAGTTACAACATCCTATATACCCTTATCATAACCAGGTGCCACATGTCACATCTGTGATTGTTGTAGTCTTGTAGGTAATTTGTAAATTGATACTTGAGAACGTGATCGCAATCACGTTTAATAGGGCGACTTTTCCATGTTTGAAGATAATCATGATTGTTCGCCCACAACAACACTGGTTGCGCCGTATTTTTGTCTGGCACGGTTCAGTATTATCCAAAATATCCTCGCGCTTGCTACTCAACTTTCTTTTTTCTATCGCGGTTATTTTCATGCTGCCCTGGTATACGCATCTGGGCATCAAATTTACCCTCGCGCCGTTCAGCATTCTCGGTGTTGCTATCGCCATTTTTCTGGGGTTTCGTAATAACGCGGGGTACGCTCGTTATGTTGAAGCGCGCAAACTGTGGGGACAGTTGATGATTGCCTCACGGTCATTATTGCGTGAAGTAAAAACGACGTTGCCCGATTCAGCAAGCGTAAAGGAGTTTGTCCGGCTACAAATTGCCTTTGCTCACTGTTTACGCATGACATTACGCAAACTGCCACAGGCAAAAGTGCTGGCACATTACCTCAATGAAGAAGATCTTCAGCGGGTGCAGGCTACAAACTCCCCAGCTAATCATATTTTGCTGATGATGGGGAAGTGGTTAGCTGTTCAGCGCCGGAATGGGCAACTTTCTGACATTCTATTTATTAGTCTGAACGATCGGCTCAATGATATTTCTGCGGTGCTGGCAGGATGTGAGCGCATCGCATATACACCAATTCCTTTTGCTTACACACTCATTTTGCATCGTACCGTTTACCTGTTTTGCATCATGCTACCGTTCGCGCTGGTCGTGGATCTGCATTACATGACGCCTTTTATCTCAGTACTGATTTCCTACACCTTCATTTCGCTTGATTGTCTGGCGGAAGAGTTAGAAGACCCGTTCGGTACAGAAAACAATGATTTACCGCTGGATGCCATCTGCAACGCTATTGAAATTGACCTGTTGCAGATGAACGATGAAACGGAGATCCCGCCGAAGATTCTTCCCGACCGCCATTACCAGTTGACGTAACAATTACTCTGTTCGCCGGGCAACAATGAACAAGCGCGGAAATGCCAGCAGTATTTGACCATCCTCCTGCAGTGGATACTGCTCTTCCAGCATCTGATGGTAGCGCGTAAGAAAATGCTGCTGTTCACTCTCAGTCAGATCCTGCAACCACGGGCGTAATCCGGTGGCGGTCACCCAGTCAATAATCGCCTGGTGAGATGGCATCTGGTGATAGTAGGTGGTTCGCCAGATATCAACCTCACATGCGGTTTCACTCAGAATATCGTAGTAAGCATGAACGCCTGCCAGTGGTTCGCGTCCACGATCCGGATAATGCTGCTCCCAGGCGACTTCGCGCATTAATACATGTGTCGGCTCCAGCCAGTTGTCCGGCATTTGTACCGCCAGTACGCCATGCGGATTGAGTAACGACACAAGATGTGGAAACAGTTCGTAATGATCAGGCAACCATTGCAACGAGGCGTTGGCGAAAATCAGATCGAATGCGTGATTCGGTTGCCAATTGCGGATATCTGCTTCAACAAACTGACATTCTGGCAACACTGCACGCGCTTCAGCAATCATCGCCGGAGACGAATCAATGCCAGTAATTTTTACCATTGGCCAACGTTGATGTAGCAGGGCGGTGCTGTTGCCTGGGCCGCAGCCGAGATCGGCTATTTGCCGGACGTTTTCCAGAGGAACTCTGGCAAGCAGTTCTACCGCTGGTCGCGACCGTTCGGCGGTGAAGTGCAAATATAAAGAGGGGTTCCAGTCAGCCATTTTTTTACTCCCGTCAGCGCGTTAACCCAAGTGTAGATAAAATTGATGAATTCGCCTCACGTCATCAATCCACCGAACACGCGCATTAAATCAAGGATACCTAAAAGTGATTGACTACGTGCTGCTCAAGATTCATCAGAGATATTTATTAATCAATAAAATATTAGAGCCTAACGGGGTAGGGAAGAGTAAATTTCGCATAAAATCAATTTAAAACAAATAAATCCTCCTTCTTGTTGTTTTTATTCATTTCATATAAATATATTAACATGCAATATATTAAAAATTAATATCTGTCTGTGGATAGTGAATAATCACAAAGTGACTTTTTTTTGATATCCTTAGGACAGGAACCAGGTTTGAAGTTTTTTGTGTGAAACTCCTGGCATTTTGGACGCTAACTCTATCGGATATAGCGATATAAAATATGACGAGAAAATTTGCATTCAACATTATATATATCATCGATGTTTTAGGTGATAAAGATCTTGACTCCTCGAGTGACATCAAAATTAACACCAATAGACCAGATGATATAACACTTAAAAGCAATACCGCTTCAAAACTATTTAAATCGATCTCAAGCTTGAAAGTCCCCATCCCCATTGTGTTTGTTAAGATCCATAATATCCCCATGCTAATATCTTTCTTTAAGGAGCTGGAAAAAGGAGTCATAAAAAAAGGTTTAATTCCGATAGTGCATTTTGAGTGTCATGGCTCACCCGATGAGGGAATGTTTTTCCCTGGCATTAAAAAGTATATATCCTGGAGTGAGATGAATGATCTGTTTTTAATGATAAACAAACATACAATGAATAATCTACTCGCCATAGTCGCTGGATGTGATAGTTTCAAATCAACAGAAAACATTGACTTTGCAAAAGGAAGTCCTTATGGCTGCTATATTGGCGCAAATAAAGTTACCGACGCAAGCATAATTAGTAGGTTTAAGGATTTTTACCGTTATATCTTTATATATAACGATTTCGATGGGGCTTGTGATCTTTTAGGTTCCGATTTTTCTATGGTTTTTTCATATGATATCTGTATGCAAAGATTCTTACTTCCGTTAGTTTTAAGTTATTTCGGAGAAGATAAAAAAGAGTTTGTTGAGTATACAATCAACCGCCTAATAGACAATGGGCAGCAGGGGTCTATAGGTGAAATAAGAAAATTAGCAAAATACAGGTTAAAGCATATTGATAAGTATTATGAACGTTCTGGCGTTCAATTTTTACATGGGCAAAGACCGCTTGCATTTACGGAATTAAAACGCATTGCGCTTGATCTTAAGGACAACCTCAGTGACGAGGCTAAATTCAATATCGAACTGAGGAATGCCATTAAATTGAAAAGAAATATAATCATGGGAAAAGGCGCCTGATCCCGAAGTACCAGACTTGCCGCGAGTGTACATCAAGAATGGTGAGATCGCTGTGATGAGGCTTGTAATGCAGCTTAAATCAGCAACCTCAAATGGCACGTCAGCGCCGTTTTTTAAATCCTCCATTTTATCCGCGATCGGGGATATCGCAGTGTTTATCCCGTAGAACGGATAAAATGCGTTTACAGATTGACTTTATCCTCACTAAAGGATAAAACTGAAAATATCCCCTAAAGCGGATAAAATTCTTGTGGATGTATGGCATGATGAGCTTTCCGATGATCTATAGCCCAACGCAATTAGCAAATGCAATGAAACTGGTTCGTCAGCAAAATGGCTGGACGCAGAGCGAGCTGGCGAAAAAAATCGGCATAAAACAGGCGACTATTTCCAATTTCGAAAATAACCCTGACAACACCACACTAACGACATTTTTTAAGATATTACAGTCACTTAATCTCTCGATGACGCTATGCGACACGAAAAATGACTCGCCAGAATCAACCGATCAGCAAGATCTGGAGTGGTAATGCCAAAACTTGTCACGTGGATGAACAACCAGCGGGTAGGCGAGTTGACGAAGCTGACCAACGGTGCCCATACCTTTAAGTATGCGCCGGAGTGGTTGGCCAACCGTTATGCCAGGCCATTGTCGCTTTCGCTGCCATTGCAGAGGGGGAATATCACCTCTGATGCCGTATTTAACTTCTTCGATAACCTGTTACCCGATAGCCCGATTGTACGCGACCGCATCGTTAAACGTTATCATGCTAAATCCAGGCAACCGTTTGATTTATTGTCAGAAATAGGGCGAGATAGCGTTGGCGCCGTGACGTTATTACCAGAAGACGAAACCGTGACGCGCCCAATAATGGTATGGGAAAAGCTTACTGAAGCCAGACTTGAAGAAGTATTAACGGCTTATAAAGCAGATATCCCGCTAGGCATGATTAGGGAGGAAAATGACTTTCGCATCTCGGTTGCTGGCGCGCAGGAGAAGACTGCGCTGCTCAGAATGGGCAATGACTGGTGCATTCCGAAAGGAATAACGCCGACGACGCATATCATTAAATTGCCGATTGGTGAAATCAGACAGCCCAATGCGACGCTCGATCTCAGTCAGAGTGTTGATAATGAGTATTACTGTCTGCTGCTGGCAAAAGAATTCGGGTTGAATGTTCCCGACGCAGAAATCATTAAAGCGGGAAGGGTGCGCGCGTTAGCGGTCGAACGCTTTGACAGACGCTGGAATACTGAACGAACGGTTTTACTTCGCTTGCCGCAGGAGGATATGTGTCAGACATTCGGTTTACCTTCATCGGTGAAATATGAATCTGACGGAGGCCCTGGCATCGCGCGGATCATGGCTTTTTTGATGGGGTCCAGCGAGGCGCTTCGCGATCGTTATGATTTTATGAAATTCCAGGTATTCCAGTGGTTGATTGGCTCGACAGACGGCCATGCGAAAAATTTCTCAGTGTTTATCCAGGCCGGTGGCAGTTATCGACTCACGCCATTTTACGACATCATTTCAGCATTTCCGGTATTGGGTGGCGCGGGAATACATATCAGCGATCTCAAACTGGCAATGGGGCTTAACGCATCCAAAGGCAGAAAAACGGAAATCGATAAAATATATCCGCGACATTTTTTGGCGACAGCAAAGGCACTGAAATTCCCGGAAGTGCAGATGCATGAAATCCTGAGAGACTTTACCAGAATGATTCCCGCAGCATTGGATAACGTGAAGGCTTCATTACCGGCAGATTTTCCGGAGAACGTGTTGACGGCAATTGAAACCAATGTGTTGAGGTTGCACGGTCGGTTAAGCAGAGAATATGGAATTAAGTGAGATATGGGGTTTGGCCGGTTTTAGCGAGCAAGACAATCTCGACCGCGAAAAATGAGTCCGGTGAAGTACCGGCAGCATCCTGGGATCACAACATAACAGCCCAGGGAAACCTAGCCGCGCAACATTAGAATATTGCAGTTATAACCTTTGTCAAAGCTCAGTAGAAATGTCTAATCACTGGCTCGTTAGAAATGTCCATATGTAGAAAAGGCCACTGCGAAAATCTCTCTCGCAGCGGCCTCTTTAGCATAACGTCATTATGCGAACCAATTATGGTTTGAGTTTATACTTCTGACCATTAATGATTTTTTTGATTAACTCGAATGCAGCGGGGGAATATTTATGAACACCTTCCTTCCCCGTTTTCACTAGCACATGATAGTTATTATCTGAGGATTTAATATTAAAACCAGTTTCCTTGTGTATTCTTTCTAATACTTTATGGACGTAATGCCAAGATCCCATATCAAGTAATTTTGCAAGTTCAGATATGGTGTAGGGATAGCTTGCGTTAAGTGCTTGCCCATTATTTAACTCTGCAATTCCATAAAGTTTCGCTAACACGTTATCTTGCTCAGCAATGTTCTTAAGCATTTCAAAATCATATGGAAGCTCTTGTTTTACAAGAGATTGAGAGGCAAATGTATAGGTTCTGGCTAATAGCGCCCTGACTAATTTTGGGTTAACACTGATTTCTGGCGTATTTGACGATAGGGCATCATAAATCCAACCGAAATCATTGGCATAGATCACTTTGATTCGGATGCTTTTATTTTCACCAACGCCAATCAAAATCTCTTTCTGGTGTGAACCTGTACCTTCACATTCTGGACTAAAGGAAACCAAATAAATATTCGGAATCAAAGCGTTATTCGGCGCAATTATCTCATCAATATCAGACAGGATGGCTTTAATATTCTCATCATTAATACTATAGCCAATGAAGAACAACGGATGCTCGACGAAATATGTTAAAAGTTTTGCACTGATATACTTTTTACGCTTATAAAACTCAACATAATCTTCATTTGTTATAATGATGCTTTCTGGTTCTTTACTACTGCCGTGAATCTTCATGATTTCACCGTATGTAGTATAGTTAACAGTCACAACATTATGGCCAACTATCGGTTGGTAGTTATCAAATATCTTTTCAAGCAGATCGTCATAGTTTGTTGTAATAATGGCATGGGGCCTTACTTTTTTTAACTTTTCAATTTCTTCAGTGTACTCCATTGCTGAAAAATCAACCGAGTCTGAAAGGTTATTCAACAATGTTGCAATCTCATGCTTGATATATATATCTTTAGAGCTTTTTCCATTGAAATACTGTTCAGGATAACGAGATGTCCCCACATCCCAAGCCCACTCAGCGTATGACTCAGAAAAATCACTTGCTATCAATGGTTTATTGTCATTTCTTGTTTGACTGTAGTAACCATACGGGCGAGTGATTAATGGGCAAGTTTCAGCGAGATACTTTAACAGGTTTTCCCAATCAGGAGCTTTCAAGTAGCGTTGAGATACCCCTGCACCCATAAAGAGAATTGGCTGTACCTGTAAACCTTCAAGACATGATTTGATATCTTCAATTATTTCTGTCTGATATTCAGAGAAGTCCATACTTTAGCCTTTAGGATGTGAGATGCTGGAGTAGTAAATCGCCGCGGAGCGGTTCGGGGTTCTGTGACACCCGAATTTTACCTCGGTTTCCTTTGTATATAATATCATTGAAGTTATTTGCATTTCTCAGAAATCTTCTCTGGCTTTGATTGCTATAGCCGAAAGATAGCGCACACATCGCCGTTGGTCAGTTAGTACGAGGTTTCCGCCAAGTTCACCTTTTACCAAAGATGGCCTCAGAGCTTCCCTGAAGCTTTATCATGGCTTCAAGTAGGTCATCTTCGTTCAGTGAGCGCTGAGATTTGTTGATACCAGTGGTGGTCGCAGCCATCAATTTGTATCAGCTCGCCAGTACAAGGACGCCGGTAACGAGGCTGATGAATTTTCGGTGCGCGTTGTCTGCGGGGGATCCAGAGTCCGGCGTTTATCATGAGACGTCGGATGGTTTCCTTTCCAAGGACCAGACCGTGAACTTCCTCCAGCTTTTCCCGCGCCAGCGTGGGGCCAAAATCACGGTAGTGCTCCCGGATTATACTGAGTGCCTGATCTGTCAGTGACGCTGGCAACAGACAGTTACCAGTGCGGCCACGACTCTGGTTGTTCATGCCAAGCGGCCCATACTGGCGATAACATTTGAGCAGACGGCTGCAATGACGTGGCGTGATGCCCAGCATTTCGGCAGCCTGTCCAGGACGGAGATTGCGATCGATGACATCCTGAAGGATTTTGAGGCGATTGATTTCTTTCACGGTGAACATTCCGGCGTCATTTATAGCCATAGAAAACTCCTCATCAGGAAAAAGTGGGTCGTTGTCTAGACATAGGGATCTGAGAAACTATAGCCTGGACTAAATGAGCCACAAATAGACATTAGCATTGAGCCTCTATAACATTGGTGCACATAATGTATATTATGTTAAATGAATAGTATCAGAATGCACTCAGCCACTGTGGCCACCTCATAGCGTGATGTTCATGACACCTCCCCCATGTTATTGGCCAAAACCACTTTTATGGCATTCACGATTACCCGGCAAAATGAAGATGCACTATCAATCGTTTGTTTAGCCTCGGGCATTTCTGTTTTTGATATACTCAAAGTCATTGTCGCAAGGAAAATGTGCAAAGTGACTAAAGATAAATGGAGAATGTTATGATCCGGCAGAAGATTTTACAGCAGCTCCTGGAGTGGATTGAGTGCAATCTCGATCACCCTATCTCAATCGAAGATATCGCACAGAAATCTGGCTACAGTAGACGCAATATTCAACTTCTGTTCAGAAACTTCATGCACATGCCCCTGGGATCATACATCCGCAAACGAAGACTTTGTCGGGCAGCCATTCTTGTCAGACTTACAGCTAAATCAATGCTTGATATTGCACTATCTTTGCATTTTGATTCACAGCAGTCATTCAGCCGCGAATTTAAAAAGTTGTTTGGATGTTCTCCCAGAGAATATCGGCTCCGTGACTTTTGGGATCTCACCAACATCTTGCCTCCTTTATTAACGCGTCAGTACCAAAAGACTGATTGCAGATTAATCAATTTACCTGAGACACGTATTTGGGGTAATTCATTTAAATATGACATTGAAATCTCTAACAAACCACCAGATGAAGAAGTAAAACTGCGGCGTAATCATTTATCCAGATGTCTTCAGAATTTGAAGACGGATATCTATTACGTCTCAACATATACACCATCTACAAAATCGGTAGATTTGCTCACAGTTGAAACCTTCGCCGGTACAGTATGCGACCATGCGGATACGGAGATGCCAAAGGAATGGATAACGGCTGGAGGGCTTTATGCCTCTTTCCGCTATGAAGGAGATTGGGAGTATTATGCGAACTGGGTGCGGAACCTCTATCTGATAGAACTGCCTGCCAGGGGGTTAGTCAGAGTAAACGGTTGTGATATCGAACGTTTTTACTGCAATGAAACTTTTGTAGAAAAGAATAACAACTATGTTGTTTGCGAAATTTTTATCCCCGTTCGCCCGGCTTAGCCTGTATCTATATCTCATTGAGGATTACCCTACCCTGCTACTGTCTAATCAGTATCAGGGTAGGTGTTCAGTAAATAATGGCGTTGTGTGTGTCAACGCCATTATTCTTTATTACAGCGAATTTTTCATTCCTGGAGAAATTATTTTATTGCCTCCTCACCTTCTTCAGTAGCAGCCTCCACTGCGTTAATTGTCACCGTCACTGGCTGCATTTCGTACCCACCATACGTCAGAGTGTTGAATGTGAATGTATATACCCCTGGCTTAGTAGTACTGAATTTACGCGTGATTTTTCCGCTCACAAAATGATCGGCTTTCGATGGCAGGAACTGGTAATCATCCTCCGTCACCCCTTCCGGAGCCTGAATGTCGACCCACATACTCCCCCCAACAGGGTTGCCTGCCGACATCAGAGAGATCTCCAGTGTTGCGGTCGCCACCCCGTCTGCCACCAGAGACTCTACTCGTTCAGGAGAGACCGCAAGTACCGCATTTTTATCATCCGCGACGAATCTGGATTCGGCTGTTTTCGTCGATACCTGACCGTCAGTCCGATTCACTTTCGCGGTTAGCGTATATATCGCCGCTTTAGTGGTAGAGGCGGTGAATACAGCCTGCCCCTGCTCATTGGTTGTTGCAGTCCCGTTCGGCTCCAGGTCTAACGTTGCTGGCTCGGCGCTCAGCGTCACTTCACTATCTTTCACGATATTGTTATTGGCATCAGTAACCGTGACTTTATAAGTCTGTTTGGCTTTACCATCTGCCAGTGCGCGGTTGCCAATCACCTCAATGTTCGAGATGGTTGCCGTAGCCTTGTCGGCCACAAACGTGATGCTCTGCGCATCCGAAGTCTGGTCATTTCCTGCCGTGGCTGTGATTGCATACGTTCCTGCAACCACAGAAACAACACGCAGCTCGGCTTTACCTTCATCGTTAGTCTTCACCCAGGTACTCTCGTCATTAAGCGGTGTGACGCCCCGGGGAAGATTAAAGGCGACCATAGTTCCGGGAACAGGGTTGCCGTGTTTATCCTCAACAGTTGCCGTCAGCGTAAAGGCATCATTGCCGTTTGCTGCTTTTTGGGCGGTATCAACCTGAAGGCTTGCCTGGCCAGTTTTGGCATCCGCTTTGAACTTCACCGTGGCAGTCTTCTGGGAGTTTTTCACCGAAGCCGTGATTTTGTGTTCCCCGGCAACGGTTGATATCAGCTCAATATCGGCTTTACCTGCAGCATTCGTTGTTACCTTATTCCCCGTCTTGCTGCTCACTCCCTCCGGCAGAGTCAGCGTTACAGTTTGATCCTGCAACGGGTTACCATAGGAATCCGTTACGGTCAGAGTAACCTTGTTGGCAGACTGTCCATCAGCCAGTTGGTTATCAACATTCACTGAAATATCGTGAATGTTAGCCTCAGATGCGTTACCCACAACGTTCAGCAGTAGCGGTTGCGAAGCAGCATCTTTGCCATTCACCCGCGGCCAGATAACCAGTTGGCCGGCTGCAGAGCCTATAGTTAACGTCGTAACATAAGTGCCATCACTTTGTTCCGTCCAGGCTCCTGCCGAAGGTTGCTCCGTCCCTGTGCTGGCTGCGCCACTAATTTCTGGAGCATCAGGTTTCAGACCTCTGACTGGGTTACCGTTCGCATCCTTCGCCGTGAAGATCAGTTGTGTCGTTGTTTTGATCATCGGGGCATCGTTATCAGCTACGAACGTGGAGTTCACTAATGACATCTCCCCGGCGGCAATGGTGACAGAAACCGCCTGTTTCAGAGCGTCAGAGCCATCAACTCGCGGCATGATAGTCAGCTCACCAACTCCCGTTGCGCCAGCAGTCAGCACCGCCGTATAGGTTCCATTGCCCTTATCCGTCCACTGACTGACGGATGGACGCTGCTGGTTGATGTTGTATGCATCACCACCAAATTGTGGTGTTTCAGGCGTAATGCCGGTGATTGCGTTGCCGTATTTATCCGTCATCGTCAGCGTCAGTGTGACGCTTTCACCAACGGTAATCGACGTTTTCGATACCGTCATTTCCGCGTGGTCAACCGAAACAGTACCCGCTTTAACATTAATCGGAGTTGCCTTTGCTGTAGCGTTTTTGCCATCAATCTGCGGCATAATGTTCAACGCGCCTGCCCGTGTTCCCGAACGCAGAATAGCCGTGTATTCGCCGTTGCCTTTATGGCTCCAGCCTGTAACCGAACTACCAGACGCGGCATCACCGGAAAGCGATACGCCAAGTTTAGCAGTGTCGATATCGGTAAGCGCATTTCCAAACTGATCTCTGGCGGAGAAAGTCAGTTCCGTTGCGCTTTCAACAGCAAGAACGCTATCTTTTACCGTCAACGTTGAGTTAGAAACCGCCTGATCCCCCGCAACAACGGTCAACTGCGCAGCGTCGGTGGCTGCTGGCTGGCCGTTGAATAGCGGCATGATGTGAAGATCACCCGTCTTTCCGCCGGTAGTCAGCGTAGCAACATAGGAACCGTCGCCTTTCTCAGTCCAACTGGAAACGGTCGCTCCTTCAGACGCGGCACCCGTCAGACTTGCTGACAGGGAAAGACCGCTGATAGCGTTACCATGCGCATCTTTTGCCACAAGCGTCACTGTCGTGCTTTCCCCTGCTTTAATGCGATCCGCTGCAACGGATACTTTCGACTGGCCTGAAGATAAAGCATCAGCTACCACAGTCACTTTAGCCGCATTAGCTGCTGCATCCTGACCGTTGATCTTCGGCATAACAATTAATTCACCCGCCGTAGTACCCAGAGAAATTTGCGCGATCCACGTCCCGTCGCCATTATCCGTCCAGCCTGAGACTGAAGAACCCGCAGCGGCTGCACCCGTTAATGACGGTGTATCTGGAGTAAGGCCGGTCACTGGGTTGTCATAGGCATCTTTTGCCGCCCAGGTTATCGTAAGCGTGCCGCCAACCACCGGTTTATCCGGGTTCAGAGTGATGGTTGAGCGCGCTGCATCAAGCGGTCCGGCGACAAACTTCAGCGTTTGTTGTAACGTGCCCAACTGATACTGCTCGCTAAAGGCACGCACAACAATGTTTCCGGCACGGGTCGAAGAAACCGTGGCGCTGTAGACCCCCGGCTTTATCTCCGAAATGGTGCCAATGGTAACACCGCTGTTGTCCTGTGGAACAAAGCGCAAACGGCTGGCTTCTCCCTCCACCGGGTTGCCATCGGTATCCACCGCAGTAAGCGTCAACGTGTAAGATTTCTGACCATCGGCAATCACATCACCTGACGTCTCATTCACACTCAGAGTCGATTTTGTCACATCCATCATAGTGGCACGCAGTTCAGCCGTGACGGTTTTGCTCATGCCATCAACGCTCACAGTAATGGTTGCTTCACCTGATTGCGTACCGGTGGTGAAGACAGACTTGTACACCCCGGCTTCTGTTTCGGTGATCTCACCCAGTGTTGGCTGTGCCTGTGATTTAGCGGACTTAAGGGCCCGCGTTACGATGTTTCCGGCAGGTTTAAACGTCAGTTCAGTTTTGATCTGATCTTTCATGCCCGTGATTGGCTGTCCCTCGGCGTCTCGCAGAGACAGAACCAGCGGCTTTTGCGCACTCCCGTTAGCAAGCATTTGGATACGGCTCTGGCCATCAAGCGTTAACGTAGTACGATCGGCGCTCATACCCGCTCCGGTAATGACCACCGCTGTCTGCACGCGTTTCGAGGCATTGCCTTTGTTATCGTATGCGACCGCAGAGATCGCGTAATAATTGTCTTTGCCTGCACGATAAGCCGGGAGCGTCACTTGCCACTGGTTACCCTGACCGGTAATTTTACCGCCTGCGGCCAGCAAAGACGGCGCTTCCCATTGCACATTTTTCAGGCCGTGAGTTGCTTTGCTGACCACGAGGCCAAGAGACACCGTCTGCCCGCCCTTACCTTCAATACGGTCTGGCAAGGCAATACGGATCACCTCAGCTTTGCGATACTCAAGAACGATATTGTTATTACGTTCAACCAGATCATAGCGGCTGCCTGCCAGTACCCGACGCTCGCGAATGCTATCCGTATCGAGTTGTTTCTCCAGAGGTTCGCCAATCCGGTAGTTAACTTCCAGGCCAAAGCGAGTGTCATTCTGACCGCTCTTGCCCTGTTTGTGCTCTGCACTCAGTGTCAGAAGAGGCACTGGCGTATAGTTCACCTCGGCAGAAATGGCATGTGGATCTTTCTGGCGTTTATCTTTACCAAACAGACCTACCTCATCGCCATAATACTGTTCATACATCAGGCTTGCGCCAAGCTGCGGCCAGGCCGGTAAATAGCCCTCGGCGCGGATATCCCAACCATTAGCCGGACGCTCCTGATAATCCTCAATATCCGGCGATTTTTTCCAGCCAGATGCCCGGATATAACCGTTGGCGCTCAGTTTCAGATAATCGCGCCAGTATTCCGCACCAACACCAATGCGGGTATGGCTACGGGATAAATCATGATCGATAAATGTGTTCAGCCCCGCCATCCAGTCATTGCCTGAAAAATGACGCCAGCCGAAACCAATATTTGACTGAGTACGATCGTCGGTACGATGTATTGCCCCCTGAGTGAACAGCATATCTGTCGGGGTATCATAAATTGGATAAAGCATTTCCAGCGAAGAGTCCTTCAGCGAGAAATCTTTATCGGCATTCAATTTGACTCGAGCCGTACCATATTTGCCAAGCCACTCCTGGATTTCCTGAGTAGCCTTCGCTGTGGCCATTCCGGTAACAAAATTGCGTGTCGCATCGCTATCCGGCTGACTGCTTAAAAATTTACCGGCATTCGCGGCAAACGACGCGATGTTTTTGTCTGCATTATTGTCAGTAGCAACCGCAGTATTTTCCGTACTTAGACGTGGCAGAGCCGCATTATGCGCTCGCGCCGTCATTGTCGGTGTAAAGGTAACAGCCAGTGGGAAAAGAACCTGAATAGAGATGTTTGCCCACGCCACGCAGTGGGCCAGGGCTGAATAACGAAAACGTGGTTGTTTATAAGCCTTTTTTAAACGTGACATTGAGATAATTTCCTGATGAACGAATTAACGAACATAAGCAAACGCAAATAAAACGTTTGCTTGTCAGAAAAACCGGGTATTTTCCGGTTTCCTTTTCCGCAGAAAAGGAAATACCTTTATGAAAGAAAGCGCATCGTCACCCTGAATATTCAGTGGTTGCGACTACTCGCCGGATGACAGGGCCGGGATTATATTTTTGTTTGTGAGTGCAAATTTAGCTTTTTGTGCAAGCCGTAAAATAGATTCTTACGTTCTATTTTTTGCTAAAAAATCAAAGCAACTTCATTATTTAAACAGCGTGAGATGAAATATTTTTTGTGGTAGAGCTAATTTGGCTTTTATTGATAGAAATATATTTCACAGTGATAAGGAGATAAAATAGCAAGAACATTTAAATTATAAAATAAAAGCATGCATTAGAACGCTTAATTAATAAAGTATCTATAAGCGCCCCTCTTTTTATCTTCCCGACGCATCAGTTTATATTGTGATGAACATCACAACTTTATGCACCGGAGTGGAAAGTTGCAATAAAAAATATGAAGCAATAATGTTTGTATTGCGCCCAACACCAAAAAATATCTAATCTTTTCAAGATGATAGTTATTTGGTGATCAGAATTTACTTAGTTAACATCTTTCATTTGTCAACCAATTATGGCCTTTAGTTTGCTTATTTTTAGTCAAATCTACTGTCCCTTAATGTGACTTACTTCACTTACATTCACTTATTTTTCTTCGTAAAATTACTTTGGAATTAAGTACAATAAAAAGAGGAAATTTTATGACGTCTGCACTAAAAAAAAGTGTTGTGAGCACATCCATATCCTTAATACTGGCATCAGGTATGGCCGGATTCGCGGCTCATGCAGCAGAAGATGTAAAACTGAAAGCAACAAAAACTAACGTGGCTTTTTCGGATTTTACGCCGACTGAATACAGTACCGAAGGAAAGCCGAATATTATCGTACTGACCATGGATGATCTTGGGTATGGACAACTACCGTTTGATAAAGGGTCTTTTGATCCAAAAACAATGGAAAACAGGGAAGTTGTCAATACCTACAAAATAGGTATTGATAAAGCCATTGAAGCGGCTCAAAAATCAACGCCAACTCTTCTTTCTTTAATGGATGAAGGTGTACGTTTTACTAATGGTTATGTCGCTCACGGTGTTTCTGGTCCATCCCGTGCTGCAATTATGACGGGCCGAGCGCCTGCCCGTTTTGGTGTTTACTCCAATACCGATGCTCAGGATGGTATTCCCCTGACAGAAACTTTCCTGCCCGAATTATTCCAGAATCATGGCTATTACACCGCGGCTGTGGGTAAATGGCATCTGTCTAAAATCAGTAATGTCCCGGTTCCGGAAGATAAACAAACCCGTGACTATCATGACAACTTCACCACATTCTCCGCGGAAGAATGGCAACCACAAAACCGCGGCTTCGATTACTTTATGGGGTTCCATGCAGCGGGAACAGCCTATTACAACTCACCTTCGCTGTTCAAAAATCGTGAACGCGTACCTGCAAAGGGTTATATCAGCGATCAGTTAACGGACGAAGCAATTGGTGTTGTTGACCGGGCTAAAGCACTCGACCAACCATTTATGCTTTATCTGGCTTATAACGCGCCGCATCTGCCGAATGACAATCCAGCACCGGAGCAATATCAGAAGCAATTCAATACCGGTAGCCAAACTGCAGATAATTACTACGCATCGGTTTACTCCGTCGATCAAGGTGTAAAACGGATTCTCGAACAGTTGAAGAAAAATGGTCAGTACGACAACACCATTATTCTCTTTACGTCTGATAATGGTGCGGTCATCGATGGCCCACTACCGCTAAATGGTGCGCAAAAAGGCTATAAGAGTCAGACTTATCCTGGCGGAACGCATACGCCGATGTTCATGTGGTGGAAAGGAAAACTTCAGCCAGGAAATTATGACAAGTTAATTTCTGCTATGGATTTCTACCCTACTGCTCTGGATGCTGCCGATATCAACATTCCAAAAGATCTTAAACTGGACGGCGTTTCATTACTCCCGTGGTTGCAAGATAAGAAGCAAGGCGAACCCCATAAAAACCTGACCTGGGTAACGTCCTACTCTCACTGGTTTGATGAGGAAAATATTCCATTCTGGGATAATTACCATAAATTTGTCCGCCATGAGTCAGGTGATTATCCTCACAATCCGAATACCGAGGACTTAAGCCAGTTCTCTTATACGGTGAGAAATAATGATTACTCTCTTGTCTATACCGTGGAAAATAACCAGTTAGGTTTGTACAAACTCACCGATCTACAACAAAAAGAGAATCTCGCTGCTGCTAAACCACAAGTTGTTAAAGAGATGCAAGGTGTGGTAAGCGAGTTTATCAACAGCAGCCAACCGCCGCTTAGTCAGGTGAATCAGGAGAAGTTTAACAATATTAAGAAAGCACTTAGCGATGCCAAATAACTAACCCCTTATGCGGCGGAGATTTTCCGCCGCCTTATTGAGTGAGATAGCAATGCACGTTACAGCCAAGCCCTCCAGTTTTCAATGTAATCTCAAATGTGATTACTGTTTTTATCTTGAAAAAGAGTCGCAATTTAGTCATGAAAAATGGATGGATGACAGCACTCTGAAAGAGTTCATTAAACAATACATTGCTGCCTCAGGTGAACAGGTCTATTTTACCTGGCAAGGCGGCGAACCTACTCTCGCGGGTCTTGATTTTTTTCGTAAGGTTATTCACTACCAACAACGCTATGCTGGGGGAAAAGGCATTCATAATGCGTTACAAACCAATGGTATTTTATTGAATAATGAATGGTGCGCCTTTCTCAAAGAGCATAAGTTTCTGGTCGGTATTTCAATTGATGGCCCGCAAGAATTACATGATCGTTACAGACGCAGTAATTCGGGTAATGGGACATTTGAAAAAGTCATGACGGCAATTGATCGTCTGAAGAAGTATAAGGTTGAGTTTAATACGCTAACTGTCATTAACAATATTAACGTCCAACATCCTCTTGAGGTTTATAACTTTTTAAAATCTATCGGTAGTAAGCATATGCAGTTTATAGAACTACTGGAGACGGGGACACCGAATGTAGATTTTACGGGCAATGGTGAGAATACGTTCAGTATCATCGATTTTTCTGTTCCACCCACCGCCTATGGCAAGTTTATGTCAGCTATTTTTATGCAGTGGGTTAAAAATGATGTTGGTGAAATATTCATCCGCCAGTTTGAAAGTTTTGTCAGCCGTTTTCTGGGAAATGGGCATACTAGCTGTATTTTCCAGGAGTCATGTAAAGACAATCTGGTAGTGGAAAGTAATGGTGATATTTATGAATGCGATCATTTTGTCTACCCGCAATATAAAATTGGCAACATCAAAAACGCTGCACTAAAAACGATGAAAAGCGTGCAGTTGACTGCACAAAAAAAGTTGATATCAAAAAAATGCCAGCAATGTGTTTACAAGCCAATTTGTAATGGTGGTTGTCCTAAACATCGCATCACAAAAGTGAATAATGAGGTAGTATCGTACTTCTGTGAAGGTTATAAAATCCTATTTACAACTATGGTGCCATATATGAATGCAATGGTTGAACTCGCTAAAAATAAAGTCCCCCTTTATCACATTATGGATGTCGCAAAACGAATGGAGAGTAATAAATAATACTCCTGCATTCACTCCGGTCATATCATCCTTCTTACGACTTCAGCAGAACACCCGGCACAGACTCAGGCCGGGGGTTTCAGCCATCATTATCTGTTGTTCTGGAGGAGCGTCTTCAGACATGCTTTTGCAATACTCTTGATAATCAAGGGCATGAAAGTAACCAGCACAACAATAATTATCAATATATATCATATAGTTACAGACACTTAAGTAAATTTCATCAGTAAATCATTGCTATAGCCAATCATTGGGTGGCACAATCAAATTTCGTTAATGATAATTGTTCCCATTACCATTTGTATGCTAATTGCAAAGTACCTCTGCTTGCTGAAGCCTTTTTGGCTACGTAAGAATAATAAAACTTCAGTATTATTAATCATTATTATCCTCGCCATGATCCTTGGCGTGGTTAAAATTCAGGTCTGGTTGAATGACTGGAACAATGATTTTTTCAATGCGCTAAGCCAGAAAGAAACCGATAAACTTTGGCAGCTTGTCCTGTGGTTTCCTGCTCTGCTGGGGATCTTCGTATTAATATCCGTTAACAAAACATGGTTAATTAAACTACTGACTATTCGCTGGCGCGAATGGTTAACAGATTACTACCTCAATCGTTGGTTTACAGATAAAAACTACTACTTCACACAGATCTACGGCGAGGATAAGAATACCGATAATCCTGACCAACGTATCGCTGAAGATATCCTTCTATTGATCAGCAAAACACTTAGCCTTTCATTCGGATTCATTCAGTCACTGAGTATGCTGATTACCTTCACCGTTATTCTGTGGCAAAGCGCGGGGACACTCTCATTCACGGTTGGTGGAACGGAGTGGAATATCCAGGGTTATATGGTTTATACCGTCGTGCTCATTGTTATTGGTGGCACGTTGTTTACCCATAAAGTGGGTAAACGTATCCGCCCGCTTAATGTGGAGAAGCAACGTAGCGAAGCGACTTTTCGAACTAACCTTGTGCAGCATAATAAGCAAGCGGAGTTAATTGCATTAAGCAATGCTGAAACGCTGCAACGTCAGGAGTTGAGCGACAACTTTCATACAATAAAAGACAACTGGCACCGTTTAATGAATCGTCAGCGTTGGCTTGACTATTGGCAGAATGTTTATTCACGCTCGCTTAGTGTTCTCCCCTACTTTCTATTGCTACCGCAGTTTATCAGCGGGCAGATCAATTTAGGTGGGCTGATGAAATCACGTCAGGCATTTATGTTGGTATCCAACAATCTGAGTTGGTTTATTTATAAATACGATGAACTTGCAGAGCTGGCAGCGGTTATCGATCGGTTGTATGAATTTCATCAACTTACTGAACAGCGCCCGACAAATAAACCCCAAAATTGCGATCATGCCGTTCTGGTTGCTGATGCCAGTATCCGTACCCCCGATAATAAAGTCATATTAGAAAACCTGAACTTTCATGTTTCTCCAGGTAAATGGCTACTGCTGAAAGGATACTCTGGTGCGGGAAAAACAACGCTGCTTAAAACATTATCCCACTGCTGGCCGTGGTTTAAAGGTGATATTTCTTCTCCTGCAGACAGTTGGTATGTGTCACAAACGCCGTTAATCAAAACCGGCTTACTGAAAGAGAACATTTGTAAAGCACTTCCGCACCCTATAGACGATGAGCCGTTGAGCGAGGTGTTGCATCAGGTTGGGCTGGGTAAATTGGCTACGCGCATTAATAACCACGATCGTTGGGGAGATATTCTTTCCAGCGGCGAAAAACAACGTATTGCGCTGGCTCGGTTAATTTTACGACGTCCGAAATGGATATTTCTCGACGAAACAACGTCACATCTGGAGGAGCAAGAGGCTATCCGTTTACTGCGTTTAGTGCGCGAAAAATTACCTGAAAGCGGTGTGATTATGGTGACCCATCAGCCTGGTGTTTGGGATCTGGCGGATGATATTTGTGACATTAGCGCGGTTTTATAAAAACGATAAATGCCCTGCTATACGGAGATAAAAATAAATGAAGCGAGTTCTTATTTCTGGCGTCATTTTATGTGGCGCTGGCGCTGATATGGCGCAGGCCGTCGACGACAAAGACAAGTATATGCCTGTTTTTGAAGAGATGACAGTCTATGCCCCTGTCCCTGTGCCCGTAAACGGTAACACGCATTACACCAGTGAAAGCATCGAGCGTTTACCGACAGGTAATGGCAATATCAGCGATTTATTAAAAACAAACCCAGCGGTGCGTATGGATTCAACGCAAAGCACCTCGTTGAATCAGGGGGAGATCCGCCCGGAGAAAATATCCATTCACGGTGCATCGCCCTACCAGAATGCCTATTTGATTGATGGTATTAGCGCCACCAATAACCTGAACCCGGCGAATGAATCGGATGCCAGCAGTGCAACCAATATTAGCGGGATGTCACAGGGTTATTATCTTGATGTCAGCTTACTGGACAATGTCACGCTTTATGACAGTTTTGTTCCGGTTGAATTTGGTCACTTTAATGGTGGGGTGATAGATGCAAAGATCAAACGCTTTAATGCTGATGATGACAGCGTAAAGCTGAGTTATCGCACAACGCGTTCGGACTGGTTAACGTCTCATATCGATGAGAATAACAAGAATGCATTTAACCAGGGGTCTTCAGGAAGTACTTATTATTCTCCCGACTTTAAAAAGAACTTTTACACCTTGTCATTTAATCAGGAACTCACTGATAACTTTGGCGTGACTGCTGGTTTCTCCCGCCGCCAGTCTGACATTATCCGCGCAGATTATGTTTCGAATGACGGTATTGTTGCAGGTCGGGCGCAGTATAAAAACGTTATCGATACAGCATTAAGTAAATTTACCTGGTTTGCCAGTGAGCGTTTTACCCACGATTTAACCTTTAAATATACCGGTTCTCGCCGGGATTATAATACCAGCACCTTCCCCGAGTCTGACCGCGAAATGGGCAACAAATCTTATGGCCTGGCATGGGATATGGACACACAACTCGTATGGGCCAAACTGCATACCACTGTCGGCTGGGATCATATCAGTGACTATACCCGTCACGACCATGACATTTGGTACACCGAACTCTCATGCACATACGGCGATATTACAGGACGTTGCACCCGTGGCGGGCTGGGGCATATTTCGCAGGCTGTTGATAATTACACCTTCAAAACACGACTTGACTGGCAAAAAGTTGAAGTGGGCAATTTCTCGCATCAGCCTTACTTCGGTGCGGAATACATCTATTCCGATGCATGGACTGAACGCCATAATCAGTCTGAATCTTATGTAATTAATGCCGCAGGAAAGAAAACTAACCATACCATTTACCATAAAGGTAAAGGTAGCCTTGGAATTGACAACTACACGCTGTACATCGCGGATCGTATTAGCTGGCGCAATGTGTCGCTGATGCCTGGCGTGCGTTATGACTATGACAACTACCTGTCAAACCACAATATCTCTCCCCGCTTTATGACGGAATGGGATATTTTCGCTGATCAAACCTCAATAATTACCGCCGGATATAACCGCTATTATGGCGGAAATATTCTCGATATGGGGTTACGAGACATCCGTAATAGTTGGACAGAATCAATTTCAGGCAATAAAACGCTCACCCGTTATCAGGATTTGAAAACACCCTATAATGACGAACTGGCAATAGGTTTGCAGCAAAAGATCGGTAATAACGTTATTGCGCGGGCAAACTATGTTTACCGTGAGGCGCATGATCAAATCAGTAAAAGTAGTCGTACCGACAGCACAACGAAAACAACGATTACTGAGTATAACAATGACGGTAAAACTAAAACCCATTCGTTCAACGTGAGTTTTGAACTGACAGAACCTCTGCATGTCAGCCAGGTGGCTATTAATCCGCAAATTGTCTTCAGCTATATCAAGAGCAAAGGCAATTTGTCATTGAATAATGGTTATGAAGAGAGCAATACCGATGATAACAAGGTAGTTTACAACGGTAAACTTGTCTCTTATGACAGCGTCCCGGTGGCGGATTTTAATAACCCGTTAAAGATTTCCTTAAATATGGATTTCACTCATCAACCAAGCGGACTGGTGTGGGCGAATACACTGGCCTGGCAAGAAGCACGCAAAGCTCGCATCATTCTGAGTAAGACGAACGCGCAATACATCAGCGAATATTCAGATTACAAGCAGTACGTTGACGAGAAACTGGATAACAGCCTGACCTGGGATACCCGTTTATCCTGGACACCCCAATTTCTTAAGCAGCAAAACCTGACGATTAGCGCCGACATTCTGAATGTGCTGGATAGCAAAACCGCTGTTGATACAACAACCGCCGGTGTGGCGACTTACGCCAGCGGTCGTACTTTCTGGCTTGATGTCAGCATGAAATTTTAAAACTTCGGATTTTACTTTACCGGGTAAATTCACCTGGTTTTCGCATGGAGATGATTATGAGAAACCTCTGTTTCTTACTGACTTTAGTGGCAACACTGTTGTTGCTTCCTGGACGACTTATTGCCGCGGCATTACCACAGGATGACAAGTTAATTACCGGGCAACTGGAAAATGGCTTGCGATATATGATCTATCCACATTCACACCCTAAGGATCAAGTGAATTTGTGGCTGCAAATTCATACCGGTTCATTGCAGGAAGAGGACAACGAGCGCGGCGTGGCGCATTTTGTTGAGCATATGATGTTTAACGGTACAAAAAGCTGGCCTGGTAATAAAGTCATCGAAACTTTTGAATCGATGGGGCTGCGTTTTGGCCGCGATGTTAATGCCTATACCAGCTATGACGAAACGGTGTATCAGGTAAGTTTGCCAACAACGCAGAAACAAAATTTGCAAAAAGTGATGGCAATCTTCAGTGAATGGAGCAATGCCGCCACCTTTGAAAAACACGAAGTAGACGCTGAACGTGGCGTAATTACCGAGGAATGGCGCGCGCATCAGGATGTTAAATGGCGCACATCTCAGGCGCGTCGCCCTTTCCTGTTGGCAAATACACGCAATTTAGACCGTGAACCGATCGGTTTGATGGATATTGTCGCAACGGTCGCGCCGGAACAACTGCGCCAATTTTATCAACGCTGGTATCAGCCGAATAATATGACCTTTATCGTCGTTGGTGATATCGACAGTAAAGAAGCGCTGGCGTTGATAAAGGAAAATTTAGGTAAACTTCCGGCAAACAAAGCGGCTGAAAATCGCGTATGGCCAACGGAAGCAGAAAACCACCGGCGCTTTAATATCATTAATGATAAAGAAAATCGGGTGAACGGTATCGCACTCTATTATCGCATGCCAATGGTTCAGGTGACCGATGAACAAAGCTTTGTCGAACAGGCAGAATGGAGCATGTTGGTTCAGTTGTTTAATCAGCGATTACTGGAACGGATCCAGTCCGGTGAGTTGAAGACTATTTCCGGTGGCACCGCGCGCAGTATTAAAATTGCGCCTGATTATCAGTCGCTGTTTTTCCGTGTAAATGCGCGGGACGATAATATGCAGGATGCTGCGAATGCATTAATGGCAGAACTGGCAACTATCGACCAACATGGTTTTTCCGTTGCAGAGCTTGATGATGTAAAAGCCACCCGTCTGACCTGGCTGAAAAATGCGGCTGAGCAACAGGCTGAACGCGATCTGCGGATGCTGACCAGCCGCCTGGCATCCAGCTCGTTAAATAATACGCCATTCCTTTCACCGGAAGAGACATACCAGCTTTCTAAACGCCTGTGGCCACAAATTACCGTGCAAAGCCTGGCGAAAAAATGGCAGCAATTAAGAAAGAACCAGGACACATTTTGGGAACAAATGGTCAACAATGATACTGCAGCCCAAAATGCATTATCTCCTGCAGCCATTACGGCGCTGGAAAATGAATATGCCAACAAAAAACTGGCGGCTTATGTCTTCCCTGGCAGAAATTTATCTTTAACGGTAAACGCTGATCCGCAAGCAAAAATAACCAGCCAAAAAAGACTGGCTGAAAATCTGACGTCACTGACCCTTTCTAATGGCGCAAACGTCATTCTGGCAAAATCTACGGGCGAAGAAGAAAAGCTGCAAATTATTGCCGTCTCTGATAAAGGCGATTTGAGTTTTCCTGCGGAACAAAAATCACTTATTGCGCTGGCAAATAAAGCCGTTAGCGGTAGCGGAGTTGGCGATCTCTCCTCTTCCAGCCTGAAACGCTGGAGCGCAGAAAACTCAGTGACCATGAGCAGTAAAGTCAGTGGCTTGAATACACTACTGTCTGTTAGCGCACGGGCTAATAATCCTGAACCCGGTTTTCAGTTAATTAACCAGCGGATCACCCGCAGCACAATTAACGACAACATTTGGTCATCGTTACAAAATGCTCAAATTCAAGCGTTGAGAACGCTCGATCAACGCCCGGCAGAGAAATTCGCTCAGCAGATGTACGAAACACGCTATGCCGATGAGCGCACGAAATTACTGCAAGAAAAACAGATTGCACAGTTTTCTGCCGCAGACGCATTGGCTGCCGATCGTCAGTTGTTTTCTTCCCCAGCAGATATCACTTTTGTGATTGTCGGTAATGTGGCAGAAGACAAACTCCTGCCGTTAATTATGCGTTACTTAGGATCAATCAAACGTTCTGATTCAGCATTGGCAGCAGGTAAACCATTAACCCGCGCGACGGATAACGCGGCTGTTACTGTAAAAGAACAAAATGAACCTGTAGCACAAGTTTCACAGTGGACGCGGTATGATCCCCGGACACCTATTAACCTGGCGACACGCATGGCACTGGATGCATTCAACGTCGCATTGGCAAAAGATCTGCGGATAAATATTCGTGAACAGGCATCCGGAGCATACAGCGTTTCTTCTCGTCTCTCGGTTGATCCTAAGGCCAAAGATATCAGCCATTTGCTGGCTTTCACCTGTCAACCTGAACGTCATAGCGAACTGTTAACATTGGCGAATGAGGTAATGACTAAACGTCTGACTAAAGGGATCAGTCAGCAAGAGCTGGACGAATATCAGCAAAATATTCAACGCAGCCTCGATATTCAGCAAAATAGCGTTCAGCAATTAGCGAACACTATTGTGAATAGTATTATTCAATATGATGATCCTGCTGTGTGGATGACGCAGGAGAAAGTGTTAAAGAATATGACTGTGGAAAATGTTAATGCTACAGTTAAAGAATATCTGAGTAAACCCGCGAATACCTACACTGGAGTATTGCTGCCAAAATAATAACTTACCCCCGCCAACTTTGTTGGCGGGGTATTCTGTATAATTAACGTGTTTGTTTGACAACCTTTGAAAGTTTTTCAAAAAATTAACCGCGAACTAATAATGATATTTTAAAGGCCAATTTTTATGTGATAATTTCGGAGGGTAAGAGAACGGACTAAAATAACAATAAAAAGAGTGATATTATCATTGATTATCTTCCTATCTTATTGTTTTTACTTGTCAAAATAAAAAATTCATTTTCAAACAACAAAATAAAATTAGGATTTTGTTATTTGAAACCGAGGCCTTTACGCTTGCTTACTTTATCAATAAATCCTACTTTTTTTAATGCGTTCCAATCATTTTAAGGAGTTTGAAATGGATAAGAAGCAAGTAACGGATTTAAGGTCTGAACTACTCGATTCACGTTTTGGCGCGAAATCTATTTCCACTATCGCGGAATCGAAACGTTTTCCGCTGCATGAAATGCGCGATGATATCGCCTTCCAGATTATCAATGATGAATTATACCTGGATGGCAATGCCCGACAAAACCTCGCCACATTTTGTCAGACCTGGGACGATGAAAATGTTCATAAGCTGATGGATCTGTCGATCAATAAAAACTGGATCGATAAAGAAGAATATCCGCAGTCCGCAGCAATTGACCTGCGTTGCGTAAACATGGTTGCTGATCTGTGGCACGCGCCTG